>Ga0310696_10004366_pt1 | contig 17346 bp, 11 predicted proteins | sample AusTroGonzalo_MG_4_FD_203885 | JGI IMG/M metagenome (GOLD analysis project Ga0310696, IMG submission 203885) | Bovine rumen microbial communities from tropical cattle in Woodstock, Queensland, Australia - Gonzalo_02 (v2) (version 2) | ecosystem: Host-associated > Mammals > Digestive system >...
CTGGACAACGGCCGCGGTGTACATCGCGCAGAATTGTCGACAAGCGGAGCGTATCTTTTTGACCGCTACTCAGAGCCTGACGTGCCTCGTAATATCGATCTGGTTAGCACAAATTGTAATCATAAAGTTCAAAATTCAAACTTCAAAGTTCAAAGACTGCTGACCGCTGCCGATCCGTGGGAAGACTATCAGCAACCCATCTTCGAATGCGGCAGCATCAAGGCCGCTGACGGCACCACCGACTTGTATTACCGCATGGTAAAGCCACACGACTTCGACCCTGCGAAGAAATATCCCACCGTGGTTTATGTCTACGGCGGGCCACACGCCCACAATGTCGAGGCATCGTGGCACTGGTACAGCCGTACCTGGGAAACCTACATGGCACAAAAGGGCTATGTGCTGTTCATTCTCGACAATCGCGGCTCAGAGAACCGTGGACGCGACTTCGAGCAGGCTACCTTCCACCAATTGGGACAGATTGAAATGCAGGACCAGATGAAGGGTGTAGAGTTTCTGAAGAAGCAACCTTATGTGGATGCCGACAGAATGGGCGTACACGGCTGGTCGTTTGGCGGTTTCATGACCATTTCGCTCATGCTGAACTATCCCGATGTCTTCAAGGTTGCCGTCGCCGGAGGTCCCGTCATCGACTGGAAATGGTACGAGGTGATGTATGGTGAGCGCTATATGGGTACCCCGAAAAACAACCCCGAGGGCTATAAGAAGACCAGCCTCATCAGCAAGGCCAAGAACCTGAAGGGCAAGTTGCAGATCATCATCGGCTACAACGACAATATCGTGGTACCGCAACATTGTCTGTCGTTCCTAGATGCCTGCATCAAGGCCGGTACACAGCCAGACTTCTTTGCCTATCCTGGCGAGGAGCACAACATGAAAGGCCATGCCAGCGTACATCTGCACGAACGTATCACACAATATTTTGAAGATTATTTGAAATAGTTGAGAGTTGAGAGATTAAGAATATGAAAGAGGAGCAGATTTTAGTCCGCATCACAGGACAAGACCGTCCGGGGTTGACAGCCAGTGTCATGGGAATCCTAGCCAAATACGATGCACAGATTCTCGACATCGGTCAGGCCGACATCCACAGCACGCTATCGCTGGGCATCCTCATCCGCATGGATGAGATGAAGTCGGGACTGGCCATGAAGGAGCTACTGTTTAAAGCCACCGAACTGGGTGTCAACATCGGCTTTTCACCCATCAGCGACGAAGAGTACGAAGACTGGGTAGGCCATCAAGGCAAGAACCGCTACATTCTGATGGTGCTGGGCCGCCAGTTGGAGGCGCGGCAGATTGAGGCTGCAACACGTATTCTGGCAGACCAGGGACTGAACATTGACTCCATCCTTCGTCTGACGGGTCGTAAGAGCATTAAGAATTCTACCAAGCACGTACGGGCCTGCATCCAGTTCTCGCTGCGCGGCGAACCCGTCGACCGGCAGGAGATGCAGTCGAAACTGATGAAGCTGTCGCAGGAAATGGAAATCGACTTCTCCTTCCAGAAAGACGACATGTTCCGTCGCATGCGCCGACTGATCTGTTTCGATATGGACTCGACACTCATCCAGACAGAGTGCATCGACGAGTTGGCGGAGCGCAATGGCGTAGGGGCTGAGGTACGTGCTATTACGGAGAGTGCCATGCGTGGCGAGATTGACTTCAAGGAGAGTTTCACCCGTCGTGTCGCTCTATTGAAAGGCCTTGATGTCAGCGTCATGCAGGACATCGCCGAGCACCTGCCCATTACGGAGGGCGTCGACCGTCTAATGAGTATTCTCAAGACGTGCGGCTACAAAATCGCCATCCTCTCAGGTGGATTCACCTACTTCGGCGAATACTTGCAGCGCCGCTACGGCATTGACTATGTCTATGCCAACGAACTGGAAATCGGCGAAGACGGCAAACTGACCGGTCGCTACGTTGGAGAGATTGTCGATGGACATCGCAAGGCGGAACTCTTGAAACTCATCGCACAGGTAGAGAAAGTAAACCTGGCGCAAACCATTGCCGTCGGCGATGGTGCCAACGACCTGCCCATGATTTCTGAGGCTGGCCTCGGCATTGCCTTCCACGCTAAGCCACGTGTGGTGGCTAATGCAAAGCAGTCGATCAATACCATCGGACTCGACGGCGTGCTTTATTTCCTCGGCTTCAAGGACTCCTACCTCGGAGAACAAGGAAAACTTTAGAAAAAGTAAAAAGGTAAAAAGGGTAAAAATAAGAAGACATGAAGATTCTATTGTTAGGCAGTGGCGGACGTGAGCATGCGCTGGCCTGGAAAATCGCTCAGAGTGAGAAATGTGAGAAACTGTATATTGCACCAGGTAATGCCGGAACATCCAATTGTGGCGAGAATGTAGTCATGAAGGCTGACGACTTCGAGGCCATCAAGCAGTTCTGTGTAGAAAAGCAGATTAACATGGTCGTAGTTGGTCCTGAAGACCCATTGGTGAAGGGTATCTACGATGAGTTGAAAGCCGACGTCCGCACGAAGACCATCCCCGTCATCGGTCCCTCAAAGGCCGGTGCCGTGCTCGAAGGCTCGAAAGATTTCGCCAAGGCATTTATGCAGCGTCACGGCATCCCCACAGCACGCTATCAGACCTTCGACGGTGAGCATGTGCAGGAAGGATTGGCCTTCTTGGAAACGCTCCAGGCACCTTATGTGCTCAAGGCCGACGGTCTCTGTGCCGGCAAGGGCGTCCTCATCCTTCCCACCCTCGACGAGGCGAAGAAGGAACTGAAGGAAATGCTGGGCGGCATGTTTGGCAATGCCTCCAGCCGTGTGGTCATCGAGGAGTTCATGAGTGGCATCGAGTGCTCGGTCTTCGTCCTCACCGACGGCCAGCACTACAAGATTCTGCCCGAGGCCAAGGACTACAAGCGTATCGGTGAACACGACACGGGTTTGAACACGGGCGGTATGGGTTCCGTCACCCCCGTGCCTTTTGCCACCAAGGAATGGATGCAGAAGGTCGAAGACCGCATTATCCGTCCGACAGTAGAAGGTCTGGCAGCCGATGGCATCGACTACAAGGGCTTTATCTTCTTCGGACTCATCAACCGTACAAACACCCCGACTGGTGAGCCTGAACCTTACGTCATCGAATATAACTGCCGAATGGGCGATCCCGAGACAGAGAGCGTGATGCTGCGCCTGAAGAGCGACATTGTCGACCTGTTTGAAGGTGTAGCTGAGGGTAACCTCGACCAGCGTAGCATCGAGTTCGATCCACGTGCTGCCGTCTGCGTGATGCTCGTTTCGGGTGGCTATCCACAGGCTTACAAGAAAGGCTATCCCATTAGCGGCATCGACGAGGTGGAAGGCTCCATCGTCTTTCACAGTGGTACCGCCCTCAAAGATGGTGAGGTGGTTACTGCCGGCGGTCGTGTTATTGCAGTCTCTAGCTATGGCAAGGACAAGGCCGAGGCCCTGCAAAAGTCGTTCACGGAGGCTCAGAAAATTCAGTTCACCGACAAATATTTCCGTCGTGACATAGGCGCAGATTTGTAATAAAAAAGTGAAGAAATACCTGCAGAACAAAATTGCCGAGAGCAAGCTGGCTTTGCCCCTGACGATAGTTTATGCCATCATGGTGTGGCTGGCCAGCGGACTCTTTAACGGAGAGTGGTGGATACAGTTCGCCTGCTTCATTCTTGCCGCATTCCTGATGATGGAGCTGAACACCATCCATGTCCTCATCCGTATCTATTCGCGCATGGTCAGCTGTGTGTTCATCATGCTCATGTGCTTGCTCTGCTTTCAGTTTCCATCCATTCCAGGGGCCATTACGCAGGTTTGTGTCGTCGCCACCACGATGCTGCTGTTCAACGGCTATCAGGACAAGACGTCGACAGGGTGGACCTACTACAGCTTCCTGATGACAGGTATCGCCTCGTTGGCCTTTGTCCACATTCTGTTCTACTTGCCCGGGATGTGGCTCGTCATGATTTTTCAGCTGCAGTCCTTCTCTTGGCGCACATGGACGGCATCACTCATCGGTCTTTTCACGCCCTACTGGATCTGGTGTTGCTGGCTCGGATGGAACGAAGACTTCACACCGATTGTCAATCATTTTGTTCCGTTAGGCGATTTCTCAATACCCTTCGACCTGTCCCTGCTCACCAATCACCACCTCATCACTCTGAGTTTCGTCATTTTGATGGTCATCATCGGAACCATACATTACATCCGCAAACACCACGATGACAAAATTCGCATCCGACTGCTTTACGGAGGGTTTATGTGGATGTGCCTGATTACCACCGCCTTCATTCTTCTTCAGCCACAGCACTACGATGTGCTCATCCGCATCCTCATCATCAATACCGCACCGTTGTTGGGACATTTTCTGGCCCTCACACATACACGTATGACCAACATCGCCTTCTTCGTCATCATTGCCGCCACCATTCTGATTAGCGGTTATAACCTATGGATGTAATCATCTCCCTACTCATCAGCTATGGCTATTGGGGCATGCTCATCACGGCATTCGTCGCAGGCTCTTTCTTTCCATTCTCCAGCGAGGCGGTAATGACCGGACTGCTAGCTGCAGGGCTCGACCCGTGGCTGCTCATTATCTATGGAACCATTGGAAACGTGGCTGGCGGAATGTTCAATTATTTCATTGGACGATTAGGACGTCTCGAATGGATTGAGCGCTATCTGCATGTCAAGCAGAAAGACCTCGACCGCGCCACACGGTTCATGGCAGGACGAGGCGCCTGGATGGGGTTCTTTGCCTTCGTACCCATTCTGGGTTCAGCTATAACCATTGTACTCGGCCTGATGCGTGCCAACATTCCCATCTCGCTGACCAGCATCGCCATCGGCAAATTCCTCCGCTACGTCCTCCTCGTTTACGGGGCTTCCTTGTTCCTCTGAACTGAAAAATGGGACGTACCATTATCATCATCTATGATAAAAAAGTCGTGAAAAGCATTTTTTTTTTTATTTTTTTGCTTAATTCACGGGAAATGCGTATCTTTGCAAGGTTAAAGAGAATTCTAACCGATGAAGCAAAAGATATTCATTGCCGGACCGTGCGTGATAGAATCAGCGAAGCTGCTAGACGAAGTAGCAGCTAAACTGGTGGAAATCAACGGGAAACTGGGCATTGACATCATATTCAAAGCCTCGTTCGACAAGGCTAACCGCACATCGATAGGTTCCTTCCGGGGCCCAGGCATCGACAGAGGGTTGCAGATGCTAAACGACGTGAAAGAGAAATACGGGCTGCGCCTGTTGACGGACATTCACGAAGCCTGGCAGGCAGAACCTGTAGGACAAGTGGTGGACGTGGTGCAGATTCCCGCCTTCCTGTGCCGACAGACCGACCTGTTGCTGGCCGCCGCCAAGACGGGGCGCACGATGAACATCAAAAAGGCACAGTTTCTGAGCGGACGCGACATGCGATACCCCGTAGAGAAAGCCCGCGAAGCTGGCGCACAAGACGTGTGGCTGACCGAACGCGGCAACACAATGGGATACAACAATCTGGTAGTGGATTTCCGTAACATTCCCGATATGCTGGGCATTTGCGAAACGGTGATTATGGACTGTACACACAGCGTGCAGCGACCGGGTGGAGCGGACGGCAAGACAGGGGGTGACAGGCGATTCGTGCCACAAATGGCATTGGCCGCAAAAGCCTTTGGAGCCACAGGATGGTTTTTCGAGGTGCACCCTACCCCAGATTTGGGATTAAGCGACGCAGCAAACATGCTGGAACTGGACAAGCTGGAGGGGCTGTTAGAAGAAATTATAAAATAGAAATCGACAGTTCGATATTTCGACATAAAAATGAACGCAAGAGAATACGCTATACAATGTATCAAGAACGAGGCACAGGCGGTGCTGGACCTGATACCGAAGATGGACGAAGACTTCGACCGTGCTGTGGAGCTAATCATGCAGTGCCAAGGTAAGGTCATTGTCACAGGCGTAGGCAAGAGCGGACACATCGGAGCGAAGATTGCTGCGACCCTGGCTTCGACAGGCACGCCGTCGTTCTTCATCAATCCGCTGGATGTCTACCACGGCGATCTCGGCGTCATGTCGAGAGGCGACGTAGTGGTGGCTATCTCGAACTCGGGACAGACGGACGAGTTGCTCAGATTCATCCCGATGGTGCTTCACATGGAAATTCCTATCATCGCCATGAGTGGCAATCCGGAATCGCTGCTGGCCAAATATTCGACCTGTCATCTGAACGTAAGCGTAGAGAAGGAGGCCTGTCCGCTGAACCTCGCCCCCACCAGTTCGACGACGGCAACGCTCGTTATGGGCGATGCACTGGCCATAGCCCTGATGGAACGGCGCAACTTCCAACCACAGGACTTCGCACAGTTCCACCCAGGCGGAGAGCTGGGCAAACGACTACTTACCACTGCACAGGACGTGATGCTGACAGATAATCTGCCGCTGCTGACGGAAGAGATGCACCTGGGCGAAGCCATCATCCTGGTGAGCAAAGGCAAGCTGGGGCTGGGCGTGGCCACCAAGGACGGACGCATCAGCGGACTCATCACCGACGGCGACATCCGCAGAGCTATGGAGAAATGGCAGGCTGAGTTCTTCGACAGAACGGTGGCCGACATCATGACTCGCAACCCCAAGAAAGTGAGTCCGCAGACCAAGATTGCCGAGATACAAAAGACAATGAACGAATATAAGATCCATAACGTGCTGGTTGTCGACAGCGAAAACCGACTGCTCGGAATCGTCGACAGATATGCATGTGTTCTTTAGGAGAAATTAAAGAAGTTAGAGAAGTTAAAGGAGTTAAAGAAGAAATTAAGATATGAACAGACTGAAAAGAATATTGTTAGTCATTGCGCTGGCACTACCGTTGACAGCAGCCGGCGTCTATCTGTTTAAGACCCTCGACGCCCGTAACGGACTGATCAGTAGTCAGATCAACTGTGTATTGAAAGACCAGCGAGGATATATGTGGTTTGGAACCCCTGCCGGGCTGTACCGCTTTGACGGCTACACGTTCAAGAATTTCCAGAGTAACTCGCAAGATGGTTCATCGTTGCCCGACAGCTACATCATCAGCATTCAGGAGATGTTGGATGGTAACCTGTGGATTGAGACATCAGCAGGTTTCTGTGTCTACCATCCGCAGACAGAGAGTTTCGAGCGCGACATGAAGCAGATTTATGCCAGCATGGGTATTGAGGGTAGGCCTAATGTCGTATTCATTGACAGACACAAGAACTTCTGGGCCTCGATTCCGAACAAGGGTATCGTAGCCTATAACATGCAGCAGCAGACCAGCTACGAATTCGGATATACGAACGACTCACATGGCGTGCCGCAGGGTGTGATATGTTCACTCAGCGAGTGCCGCGACGGAGCCATTGCTGTCTATGAAGACGGACGATTGGTGTGCTGCGACATTATGCGACAGCAGAATACCGTATGGCAGACGGACTATATCGCCCAGCAGCACTTGCGCAAGAGCAAGTCGCTGAAGGCCTTTGCCGACCAGATGGACAATATCTGGCTTTACGGACAAGGGACACTAATGCTCTATAACAAGAACACCAACACTTGGAATACCACCATTGGAGATCAGCTGGGGCTGACAAGTGTGGCTGTTGACCATAGCGTGAACGGAATGACGAGCGACCGCAACGGCAACATCTGGGCAGGCACAGACCGTTCAGGACTCCTCCGCATCGATGTAAATACGCACGAGATAGAATCTGTTCAGCCGCGCGGCGTTAACCCGCGCCGCATTGATAGCGAGGTCATGCCCATACAAAGCGTATACGTGGACGACACCGACTTGCTATGGGTAGGTACGGAGAAATCTGGCGTGGCGTACTACGGTAACAACATCTACAAGTTCTCCAGCAACCTCATCGGAGATATCACCGCTATGGCCCAAAGTAACGACAGCACCATCTGGTTCGGTACCGGTTCGAAGGGTATTATTGGGTATAACGGAACGCTGGCCAGTACGAAGGTGTCATGTATGGCCACCACACCAGACGGAAGTCTGTGGGTAGGTTCGAAACAGAACGGACTGACACGCATACAGGATGGTGTCGGAAAGATCTATTCTGCAGCACGCGATAGTGTCAAGACATTGATCGACGACCATATCAACGCGCTATGCAGCGATAAGTCGGGCAACCTGTGGATTGCCACCAACGGAGGTCTGCAGGTGTATAATCCAAAGATGGACACCTTCTCGGCATACACCCGCGAGAACGGTATGCTGAACACCAACAACATCACAGCACTCTTCTACGGACAAAACAACCGCATGTTAATTGGTACGTCAGAGGGACTGGTTATTCTCGACCTCTCGACACGTGAGAAAACTGTGCTGACAGGTAACTCGACAAATATCCAAACGTTTACGAACAACTATATCACTCAGATTTATGAGGACACCCGCGGACTCCTCTGGATAGGAACACGTGAGGGTCTGAATATTTACAATGTCGTCAAGGACGAGCTCAGCCACCTGACCGAGAAAGACGGGCTCTGCAACAACTCTATCTGCGGTATTGCCGAGGACAAGAACCACAACATCTGGGTATCAACCAGCAATGGTATAAGCCGCGTAGTGACACAACGCAACTACGAGGACGGCTCATTCAATTACGGACTCTACAACTACAGCATCTACGACGGTCTGCAGAGCAACGAGTTCAACATGGGTTCCATTCTGGCTACGACGAACGGAGAAGTGCTGTTTGGAGGATTGTATGGCATCAACCGGATTCGCCATAGTGCGAAAGACGATCAAGAATCATTGCCACGTGTCATGCTGACTCAGCTGTTTATCGGCGAGGAAGAGATTCTGACAGGTCACGAATACGGCGGACGCATTATCCTGACATCGGCCCTGAATGAAATCAGCAGAATTGAGCTGTCGAACAGCCAGAACACACTAACCATCAAGTTTGCCGCGGGTAACTACAACCAGGGCGAACGTCTGCAGTTCATGTACTGGATGGAAGGACTGGAGAACGACTGGCGCAATGGTGACGCCCTACTGCATGGCGTCAAATTCCGCAACCTGAGCAGTGGCACCTACACCTTGCACGTCAAGGCTGTCAGTGCCGACGGAGCTGTGAGCAACCAAGAACGTACGCTGGACATCACCATCGGTCGTCCTTGGTGGATTTCATGGTGGGCCCTGACGGTATATGTCATCATCGCTATCGTTGTGCTGGCCTTCTGGCGCTATGGTATCAAGAAAATCAGAAAGGTATGGAAGAGCAAGCATACCGTCATTGACGAGCTGAAGCGCCAACGCGAGGAAATCAAGAACACCAGTGAGGATCTTCGCCAGCCTATGGCCCGCATGACAACTATCATCGGTTCGCTGGCTGAGAAGGAACAGTCGATGGAGGGCCGCGAGCAACTGAACTCGCTGCACTTCCAGCTGCTGCAGGTCATCACCCGCATCTCGGAGATGCAGTCGACACTGGAGAATCCGGAGAAGAAGGCAGAGTCTACCGCCAAGGACCGTCTGGAACTCAACGACCGTGGTGAGGTGGCTTTGATCTCGAATTCTGCCGTGAAGGAGCTTACCGCAGAAATCAGATCCTTCAAGGTCGATTCACAAGCGAAGAAGTTCAGCGTGGTATTCATCGATTCGAACCACGAATTCCTGAGCTTCGTCAATGCCCACCTGCGCGATGTCTACGACTTCCACGTTTACGACAACATCAAGGATGCCCTGCCCGACATTGAAATGCTGAATGCCGACCTCGTCATTTGTAAGCAGGATATGGACGTGATGACTGGTAGCGAACTGTGTACCCGCTTCAAGACCGATCCACGCAGAAGAAAGACCAAGTTCGTGCTGTTGACCGACGGCGTGCTGTCGCAACAGGACATGATCGACCAGAACATCACGCTGGCAGCAGACGACTATCTGGCCAAGCCGTTTAACATTCAGGAGGCCGTCCTGCGCTTCAACAAACTGATGGGTCTCGCACCTATTGAGATGGAGAGCAACGCCATCGAGGGTGAAGAGACACGTCGACTGGAGAGTCGCAATGCAAGTATGACCACCGCCACCTTCAACTATGACGACAAAGAAGGTGCCGAACAGCATGCTGAGGGTGAGAATGCCGAGACCAAGGCCGAAGCAGCCCCGCACGAGCAGGAAGAGAAGCAGCCCGAGAAGAGCGTTCCTCAGAATACGGGAGGCGAGCTGATGCGCCAGTACTACGGCGGCAACACTATTGGCGACTACTCGATGAGTGACGCTATGGACCAGCAGCTGATGCGTAACATCGAACAATTCGTACTGCAGAACATGAGTCGTGGACAGATCAGTCTCGAGGAGATGGCCTCAGCCATGGGTATGGGTCGCGTGCCCTTCTATCATAAGGTGCGTGCCATCACGACGAAGACGCCTGCCGAGATTGTACGTGACCTGCGACTGAAACATGCCTGCACCCTGTTGGTCAACACCAATATCAACATGAGTGAGCTGGCCATCAACGTCGGATTCATGACTGCCGAGAACTTTGCAAACATCTTCAAGGACAAGTTTGGAATGACACCGCTGGAGTATCGTATGAAATACAAGAAATAACCAATGATTCGTACGGTCTTCAGTATCCTTCTTGCTATGCTCTGCCTGTCGGCGGGTGCTCAGACGAGCGACTCGCTGATAGTCCAGACCCTGCGCGAGAGCAACATCCGCTTCAGCCACGACAACAGCGTAACTCTATTGCTGTCGGGTCAGCAGAAGTTCGACGACATGTTCAAGGCCATCCGTCAGGCCAAGAGCAGCATACACCTGGAATACTTCAACTTCCGCAACGACTCCATTGCATCGTTGCTGTTCGACCTGCTACGCGAGAAGCGCAAGGAGGGTGTGGAAGTAAGGGCAATGTTCGACGGATTCGGCAATGACTCGAACAACCAACCCCTGAAGAAGTATCACCTGCAGTCCCTGCGCGACGACTCCATCGACATTGTGGAGTATTCTCCCATCCGCTTCCCCTGGGTGAACCATATCTATGGACGCGACCACCGCAAGATTGTAGTCATCGACGGAAAGATAGCCTATACGGGAGGCATGAACGTGGCCGACTACTACATCAAGGGCACTGAGCAGGTGGGCGAATGGCGCGACATGCACTGTCGTATTGAGGGCGATGCCGTCAACGAGCTGCAGCGTATCTTCTTCCGCATCTGGAACCGCACGACGGGTGAGAATGCATCAGGCATGAAATACTATCGGGGCGGAACCCCTACCATTTTCGAAGGTCTGAAACCCGATACCACCAGCACGAAAGGCCACAAGATGATTGGCATCATCAACCGTGAGCCTGGCGTGACACCCAAAATCATGCGCACGTTCTACATCAACGCCATCAACCAGGCACACGACTCCATCCACATCATCAATCCCTACTTCACCCTCATTCCAAGTGTCACCCGTGCATTGACGCGGGCCATCAAGAGAGGCGTGAAGGTGGAAATCATGCTGTCGTCGAAGAGCGACATTCCGCTGACACCTGACTGTGCCCTCTATCAGGCCCACAAACTGATGAAGCGCGGTGCGACAATATGGCTTTACAAACCGGGCTTCCACCATTCAAAAATCATGATGGTCGACGGTCTCTACTGCACCGTAGGCAGCACCAATCTGGATGCACGCAGTCTGAAATGTGACTTCGAGGAGAATGCTGTCATCGTGGACAAGGCGACGACAAAGGAGTTAGACGACATGTTTTGGCGCGACAAGCAGAAGAGCTTCCAGCTGACCGATGAGACGTGGGATGAGTTCCGCACTGGGTGGCAGAAATTTCGCGGATGGTTTGCACACTTGCTGCAACCCTTCCTCTAAGAGTGCACCAATGTCGTCATCATCCTGACCTGCAATTCGTCAATGCCCCGTTTCGACAACCAAAGCACATCGGGGAACTCACTGGGAGTATTGGACTTCCTGAAATGCTCGGCGGCTTCATCAATACGCCCCATCACCCACAAGCAATAGCCGTAATTGAGATGGTCCTCGGCAATCACCTGCTGACCATTCATCATCTGTCCATACAGTTTCTCTGCCTGTTCCAGCTTATTGTCGCAAGTCAGCGTCCAAGCCAGCACGCGCTGCACGTTCACGTCGTCCGCATATTCGAAGTCAAGCTGATAGAGCAACTTCAGGGCTTCCTCATAGTCTTCCAGCTGCACCAGACAGATGGCCTTGTTCAGCATGTAATTCTTTTTGCCAGGAAACAGCAATAGCAAACGGTCGTACATGTCGTTGGCCTCATCATATTTACGATGTCTGAAGGCATGGCGTGCCGCACCGCTCAAGGCATACTCGTTTGTGGGGTCCATTTCGACGGCCTCGTCCCATAATTCCATCCACATCAGACACTGCGCGTCAAGGTATTCTTGGGGAATCTGTTCAAGCACCGCCTGGGCCATCTCGTCGAAATGGTACTTTTTCATCATTCTTACCACACTCTGCTTCTGACGATCAAGCGGGGATTTATAAAACAACCATGAGCCGAAGAAATTCAGCATATCGTACACCTTCTTGCTGTCTTCAAAAGGATTGTTCAGCGACGCCCGATTGGGGAACAGGCGGAAGAACCGATAGAGATCCATCAGATACACTCGCCGCAGATAGGCCACCGACTGATTCTCTCCCAGTTCCAGCTCACCCAGCGAAGCCTCGTTGTTCTTCATCATCTGCTTGACGGAATCCGGCAACCGGCTCAACACCTCCATCGAGGCAATGACGAACGAATATTTGTCGCTGTTGCAGAAGGGGCCTTTGTTGAGCATCGACGTCACAAAGCCCTGATACTCCATGCGTTCCACGAACTGGGCAATATCGGGATGATGGATGTAAAACGGCACCAACCAGTTCGACATATCATAGAAGAAAGGATAGCGTTTCATCTGCGAGAACCCTGCGAAGTAAATGTCTGAGCCCTGTTTCTGCATGTCAATCATCCGCTGCATACTCGCCTCCAGCTGCTCCATTCGGCGTTCCGAGGCATCGGGATGCAACACATCCTCCAAGGGGTCATCCTCGACCTCCTCAATACCGTTGCGGGTAATCTGAAAGGCGTCGTTCTTCAGCAGGTCGGGCATGATTTCCTTCTGAATGATATCATTGTCCTTCTCCGCGTTCAGCGTCAGCAACAGCTGCATCTGCAGTTCGGTGAGTTCCTGACACACCTCGTCCGACTTCAACAGGTCGTCAACGATGGCCTTCTGCTCAGGATAGACCTGATATACCGACACTTCCAACGCAAACACCCAGCCCACCAGTGCCCGCTGACGCACATGGTCGTCCTGCGACTGGCGGTAGACGTCCGTCAACAGGCGGAACTTCACCATGTCAAACTGATTCATCAGCGACAGCATGATGGCCGAGACAATGAGTTGCTGGTCGATATTGTCGACGGTTGGCGACAGCAGCAAGTCGGTAAACCCCTTCCCCACGCCATCTGTCCACATATGCGACGTGACGATATAGTTAAACAGCGCATTCATCTGCTGTTGGTGGGCTTTATAGAGTGCGCGGCTTTTCTCTTCGCGTTGCTCCTCCGCCTCAAACTCAAGCATGGCAATCTCGCTGACAAAATTCTCCATCTCATGGCGAATGGCTGTCAACGACCATTCGCGCTGTTGCTGGCGGGTGCTCTGATACAGGGACGTCAGAAACGACGAAGCCTGCAAGCGACGGTGTACGGCCAAATTGGCGAAAATCAGATACACCTGTTGCAACAAACGCTGATACTGCTTCTGTCGCTGAGGGTCTTCCATCCCCTTGCGCCAGTAGTCCGTCATCAGGTCGTACTCCTCCTTCAACACATGCAGCCGTTCTATAGACTGTCCGTCAGGCCATGCCGACAGATAGACCTCCAACTCAGCAATGGCCATTCCACAATTGCCTGCGACGATCTGCCTGTACGCGAGTTCCAATGAGTGATCCAACGTCTTCATTTCTCTTTCTTTTTGATACCCAGCCACTGCTCTACCAGCGCGATATCTTGTTCGCGGGGACCTCTCGCGCGAACATATTTAATATCCTTCGGAAGCGAGTCCAGCATATTCGGATTCATCTTGCAACACTTCACGATCAAGTCACGATAGTAGCGCACCCCGTATTTATTGATAGAGTCACAAGCCTGATTGTAGGCCTGAACGAAGAGTTCCAACTGCTTTCCACGCTCCTGATGACGCATCTCCTTCTCGTTGAATACTAGCACACCCAGCTGCAGGTCTTCCTTCCGCGTATCATACACCACGCCATGTTTCATCATCCGTGCGGCAGTAGCCTGCGGTTCCATCAGCCAGAGAGCATCCATCTCATTGTTCTGCAACATCAACAGACGCACGCTCAGGTCGTTGATCTGCACCTTATACACGCGGTCCCTGTTCAGCTTCACCGAGTCTATCACTCGGTCCGTCAGCAGGTCCAAAGCCGAAAAGCGTGTCATCGCCACCATCTTGTCGTCCAGCTGTTTCAACTGGCGGACACGGGCGTTACGGTTCACCACAAGCTGCCAGTGGGCATTGGTCACCGTCGGATAACGCAACTTCATGCCACGCATCTCCAGGCGCTTGGCACGCACTAGGTCGGTCACCATACCCTCTACCCTTCCCCGCTCCAAAGCGGTGTCGCAGTCCATCTGGGCCATATACGGTTTCAGACGCACACCGCCACGCAGCGTGTCGAAAAGCTGGTAATGCTCAGCCACAAACAGCGGCAGACAGTCCAGCGTAGGCATCACGGCCACCTTCAGTGCCGCAGAATCCCTCCGCTGCACCTCCTTCTGACTCATGCGCGTCTGACGTTTGGTCTCCTCGTACGACTGATGGCATGCTGCCATCAGCAGCAAGCCTGTTATCATGATGATAATGGTTTTCTTCATAATCGACTGCAAAAATACTAAATTATTTGCAGTTCTGCAAAATTTTTAGTACTTTTGCACAAATTATGGCAAAAGACAAGGTAATGTACGTCTGCGACAACTGCGGACAGGAGTCAGCCAAGTGGATTGGCAAATGTCCGGCTTGCGGACAGTGGAACACGTTCAAGGAAATCAAGGTTGCCGACACGCGTCGTCAGGCTACCGCCACCTCGGCGGCGGCATCGGCAGGCCACCAGCTGCGTCAGAACAAAGTGTTGCGTCTCAAGGACATCTCTGCCCACGACGATCCCCGAATCGACATGCACGACGCAGAGCTGAACCGCGTGCTGGGTGGCGGACTGGTGCCAGGCTCCATCGTCCTGCTGGGTGGTGAACCGGGCATCGGAAAATCCACGCTCTCCCTGCAAACTATGCTCAACCTCACCGACAAGCGCATACTCTATGTCAGCGGCGAGGAAAGCGCCCATCAGCTGAAGATGCGCGCCCTGCGTCTGGCCGTCGGTGGTTTACTCACCGATGATAATTTCCTCATCCTCTGCGAGAATTCCCTTGAAGCCATCTTCGACCATATCAAGGACGTCCAACCCGAACTCATCGTCGTCGACTCCATTCAGACCATCTCTACCGAGGATGTCGAATCCTCTGCCGGCTCCATTGCCCAGGTGCGTGAATGCGCCTCTGCCCTGCTCCGCTTTGCCAAGACCAGTGGCGTACCCGTCATCCTCATTGGCCATATCACGAAAGAAGGCACACTGGCCGGTCCGAAGATTCTGGAACACATCGTCGATACCGTCATCCAGTTCGAGGGCGACCAACACTATATGTACCGCATCCTGCGCAGCATCAAAAACCGCTTTGGCTCCACCTCCGAGCTGGGCATCTACGAGATGCAGCAGACGGGACTCCGCCAGGTCAGCAACCCCTCGGAACTGCTTCTCACCGAAGAGCACGACGGTCTCTCGGGTATCGCCATATCCTCTGCCATCGAGGGCGTCCGGCCCTTCCTCGTCGAGACGCAGGCCCTGGTGTCGTCTGCCGCCTATGGTACCCCTCAGCGCACGGCCACGGGTTTCGACCAGCGCCGTCTGAACATGCTGCTGGCGGTACTCGAAAAGCGCGTAGGCTTCAAACTCATGCAGAAGGACGTCTTCCTCAACATTGCTGGCGGACTACGCGTCACCGATATGGCCATGGACCTCAGCGTCATTGCCGCCGTACTCTCCTCCAATGTCGACACCCCCATCGAGAGTGGCTGGTGCATGGCTGGCGAGGTGGGTCTGAGTGGCGAGGTACGTCCCATTGCGCGCATCGAACAGCGCATCTCCGAAGCCGAGAAACTGGGCTTCAGCCATATCATCATTCCGAAGTACAACCTCTCTGCCCTGAATCGGAAGAAGTTCAACATCGAACTCGTCCCCGTCCGCAAAGTAGAAGAGGCCCTCAGGGCGCTGTTTGGCTAACCCGTCGGACCTCTTCCATCATACATCTTACTTCTTACATCTTACAAGGGATAGTCCTCGAAAGCGTAGAGCACGGTGCTTAGGTAACGCTCACCCGTGTCGGGCAGCAGCACAACAACCTTCTTACCCTTGTTCTCGGGGCGCTTGGCCACCTGGATGGCAGCATAGAGGGCAGCACCTGCTGAGATACCTACCAACAGACCTTCCTGCTGGGCCACCTCACGACCCGTGCGGATGGCATCGTCGTTCTCCACGTCGAACACCTCGTCGATGATAGAAGCATCGTAGGTCTTAGGCACGAAACCTGCACCAATACCCTGAATCTTGTGCGGTCCGCTCTGACCACCGTTCAGCACGGGGCTCGACTTCGGCTCTACGGCGATGATCTTCACGTTGGGGTTCTGCTCCTTCAGGAACTTACCCGTTCCTGAAATCGTACCACCAGTACCCACACCACCAATGAAGATGTCCACCTGTCCGTCCGTATCCTTCCAAATCTCAGGACCTGTGGTCTGATAGTGCTTCGCAGGGTTCGCACCATTCTCGAACTGCTGCAGAATAACTGCTCCGGGAATACTGTCGCGCAACTCCTCGGCGGCACGGATGGCACCTGGCATGCCGTCTTTACCAGAGGTCAGACGCACCTCGGCCCCATAGGCCTTCACGAGGTTTCTGCGCTCCACACTCATGGTTTCAGGCATGGTAAGGATAAGACGGTAGCCCTTGACGGCCGATACCAGTGCCAATCCTACGCCCGTATTTCCGCTGGTGGGTTCAATGATGGTTGCGCCGGGCTTCAGGATGCCCTTGGCCTCAGCGTCCTCAATCATCGCCAGCGCGATACGGTCCTTCACGCTACCGCCGGGGTTGAAAAACTCTACTTTGGCAATTACCGGGGTCTCCAGACCCTTTGCCTGTGAATACTTGTTGAGCTCCAGAAGTGGGGTGTTGCCGACGAGCTCAGTCAGCT
>Ga0310696_10004367_pt1 | contig 17345 bp, 23 predicted proteins | sample AusTroGonzalo_MG_4_FD_203885 | JGI IMG/M metagenome (GOLD analysis project Ga0310696, IMG submission 203885) | Bovine rumen microbial communities from tropical cattle in Woodstock, Queensland, Australia - Gonzalo_02 (v2) (version 2) | ecosystem: Host-associated > Mammals > Digestive system >...
TCATCATAGACATCTTGCTGACCGCTGTCTTGCTTCGGCACAAGATAAATAGTGTTCATGTCGATATCGCTTGTCGGAAGTTGCTGAACCACTTCAAAATGAAGACCGCTTACACCAGCAATCAGAGTGTCAACCTCGCTCTTGGAATATGTCTCTTGCTTGGTGTAATAGTCATCTAAATCACCAACAATCTCATTGATTGCACCGATGATGCTCTTTGCTGTCGTTGAAAGTGCTGTATGTTGCACATAGTTCTCTAAGTAATTTGCCAACTGTGCAATCGACATCCTTCGGCTCAGGAATCCGCCATTATACGGCACCGCTGATTCCATCAAATCAGACAGACTCAGCGATTCCGCTTGTGTTAATTCTGAAATCTTTATATCTGCCATGTGTCTCCCTCCGTAAATCGGTTATCAAGCTGTTCTGTGATTCGGTCATCCAATACCTCTGTGATTCTCTGCGCTGACTCAACTTCCAATGCAATCAGGACATCATCATCAACATCCGTCAAATCAACTGTTGATTCGCTGACATCAATCAAGCCAAGCTCATCTGTGCATGTTACACGAGGATTTACAGTGATCATCTGAATCACTCCATCATCTTCAAGATTTCTTGTCTCGATCATAGGCTCATCAATCTCAATCAGGCCAAGCGTATCTTCCACATCCACAAAGCCATTGAAGCCATCCTGAACCATGATGTTTGTTCCCATGAATGTAATCAGTGCAAGAGGCTTAATCTTAATCGTTCCTCCGGATGCTGATATGTAAATGTTTAATGTATGAGTGCCTTGCGTTGCATCAATGTGATAGTTCAGAGTCAATATATGATCTGTAAAGGCATTAGTTCTTCCATCTTCCCATGATTCAATCGGATGCCACGTTGCATCTTCATATCCATCAACAACATATCTTACTGATGCGGAAACAGGAACCGATGAACTAGCTTGTTTTACTTGAACATGCGCTTCTACATTGATATGTATTTGAGCATTTCCGCCAGTATTGAAATTGATATTATGTGTTCCATTCAACCTCTTCTCATGTCCATTTGTAATCTCAATTTCTTCTGCATTCGGTCTGATCACATCAAATCTGAACTCGGTATTGGTTACTCTGTCCAACAATCCGCTGATGTTTTTATCTGTCTTACTTTTGGCGGATGCTGTTGCTGGATTCTTGCCAACACCCTGAAGGCTTACACCTCTATGATGTTTATATAATATTTTTGTTATGCAGCAAGTAACTCCGGATGATCCGGCAGAGCCACCACTGAATTGAATTACATCTCCCAGATCAAATGCAATATTGCCGATCATGTCCAATGTAAACGGAGTATAATTTATGATAGACAACGCTTGAAGGATCCTTGCTCTTCGTTCTGTTCCGTTTGCGTAATTCTGCAGGAATGGGTTTTGTCCAAGGTTGTAAGTCAATCCATCATCAACCGGGAGACCATAATAATTTGTGGTTCCGTATTTTATATTTACGACCGATATGCCGGTGTATCTTGTAGCGAAATCAGAAAATGTAGCTCCTTGATTCCAATGCTCCGGGTAAAAGGTCATAATTGATGTATTGGAATACTGTTTGATGTATATCTTTCCATCTCGTCCTGCGTAAGCAAATCCGCCAAGTGTCTGCGACAACCACGAAACCATATCTCGCCATGTTTCAATATCGTTTTCTTCGTATTCTGTCATGACATCTTGGCCATTCGGCATTGCTTCTATTTCTGCCTGAGTATTACCGAGCTGAATGTTACACTGGTTACAAGCATATTCGAGCATGGTATATGGTCTGGCTGATACAAAACGCTGGCTGCATCTTTTATCAAGTTTTGCCATGTGATCATAGGCTTTGACTGTCACTCCAGACAATGACCATTCCGCTTCTTCAATCGTATAAACTCCGACAGGAACATCCTCCCATGGATGTTCGTCCGATTCTGTCAACATCGAAAATACGACTGTAATTTCTTTCCCCTGCCATTCACCTCGTGCGATATCTAATCCAATAAAAGTTGCGGTCAACTCAGAGATATTGACCTGACCGATCTGTACCTCTGAGTTTCCACTACACTGCTGCAGGATTTGCAAAGAGCCATCAATAATATTTGCATCAGTAAAATTTGTTAATCCAATCGTTCCATAAATCTTATGCTGTTGGACCGGACTAACCATAGCTTTTAAATAATCTTCTGAAACTCCATACATTTACAATTCCTCCAGCGTAAAACTAACATTCCACAAACCTTGCGAAACAGTGCTATCTACAGTGTGAGAATTTTTTATAAGTGATTCCGAGTAATTTGTCATTCGTACTTCTCTCGTTTGATCACCTTCTTCAATTGGATCATACGCTTTAAAAAGGAAATATTGCATCATACGGAATTGCTTGAATTTCTTTACCCAAGCGGAGGAACAAGTAAAAGCCATTGAAATACTCTGTTTATCCATTCTCGATACAATAACCTTTGTGTGGCCATCTTCTGTAACCATAGACTGCTCAACATTGTTTGAATTTCTGGTCATACTTGTAGGAAAAAGAATGGTGTATTTAAGTTCAGGTTGTTCTCCTTCAGCATGAGGAGACGAGAATTCCATTACATTCATTCCAGCCATTAGCTTCTCCCTCCTGTTCTATAATTGTATGCATCAATTGCGTTTATAATCTTCTCATCCACTTTATCGCCACCAATGTAAATGGGAATGATAAACTGTCCACCATTGCCTGCTGCAGATCCGGTCACCGAAACGCTCGCTGTAGGAGTTGCATCGGATATGATATCAGAGAAATCAAATGCGCTTGCAACTGTATTTGTCAGCATATCTTCATTATCCCGGACACCCTTTGCAAACAGTTGCATCATATCAGGAGCAAAGGTGTGGAAGTTGCTCAACGGTCCTTCTTCCGGTTCAGAGAATCCAAGGAATGATTTCACCTTATCAGCTACACCTTTAACAGCGTCACCAACGGCACCGATCATACCCTTAATACCATTGATGAAGTTGTCGATCATATCTTTACCCCACTGGAGAGCATCACCAATATTGAATGCTGACTTGATCTTATCCCATATTCCACCAAACAGAGATTTGACATTGCTCCACGCATTAGTTGCATTTTCTTTTGCTTTTGTGAATGTCGTACTGAACCAATTTCCGATTCCTTCAAATCCAGCCTTTACAAGCTCACGTTTCTCAGCAAACTTTTCTTTGGCATTGTCCCATGCAGAAACAGCCAAATCTTTTGCCTTGCCGAATGTATCCTTACACCATCCTCCGATGGCTTCAAAACCAGCTTCGACAAGTTTTCTCTTCTCCTCGAATTTCTCTTTTGCGTTATCCCAAGCGGAAACTGCAAGATTTTTGGCACCTTCGAATTTGTCTTTGAACCAATCACCTACAGCACCAAATACACCTTTGATACCGTCCCAGATACCACCGAAGAAGCCTGTTACACCTTCCCATACTCCCTTTATTGTCTCCCAAGCACCTTCGAAGAATCCAATCACTGCTTCAAGTACTGCACCAGCAACTTCTTTTATTGCCTCCCATACACCAATCCAGAAATTTCTGAAATCTTCGGATGTATTCCAGAGAGTAATAAATGCTGCAACCAATCCTGCAAGTATAGTGACCAATATTCCGATTGGACTCGCATTCATAGCTGCATTCATGAGCCACTGTGCTGCTGCAACCGCTTTTTGTACGACTTCTAATCCCATAAAAGCAGCTTTAAGTCCTGCAATACCTGTACTCTGCAATGCGAATACACCAACCGCTGTTGTTATTCCTACAATACCAGCAACTACCAACTCCCAATTATCGGTTATCCAATTAAACAGACCTTTTACTACATCCAAAAATCCTGAAATAATAGATGTTGCAACAGGGAATTTCTCTTCTAACGCTGACTTTATGGCATCTACAATTCGACCAACGATTTTTTTGATTCTTGGCATTGCATTTTGAAGGAATGTTTCTGCGCTGGTGATCAACTTGTCCGTTAAATCACCCATATCTGCATCTTCACGGCCAAGTCCAGTGATAAAATTCGACCAGGCACCTTTCATGGTATTTAATGATCCTTCGATTGTTCCTTTTGCCTCATCTGCGGTCGCTCCAGCAATACCAAGACTAGTTTGCATAATGTGAATTGCATTTACGATATTATCAAAAGACAGATTTCCTTCATCAACAGTAATATTCAAATCCTTTTGAATATCCGTCATTTTAGAAGCATCTGCAATCAGACGTTCCATCTCTGATTTTGTACCACCATAACCAAGTTTTAGGTTGTCCAGCATGGTATAGTTCTGTTTAGAAAAGCCACTATAAGCATTCTGAATGGCTTCCATGCTAGTTCCCATTTTATTGGCATTGTCAGACATATCTATGATTGCTCTATTTGCCGTGTCTGCTGCCACTTTCAAACTTTCAGTAGTTGTAACACTAGCATTATTAGCTTCTTCAGCTGCAGCAATCTGTTCCTTATTGGCTGCTTTTAATGCCTCTAATTTATCTTGGTTGTTACGCTTTAAGGACTTCAGATCTTCATCTCTTTGTTTCTGTAATTCCTTGTAATTTGCAGATCCGTTCTTTTTAGCCTGAGAGAGTTTCTCTTTCCATGCATCCTGCGCAGCTTTGTACTCATCTTCATAAGCTCTTTTTTGAAGCTTATACTCTTCATCCAATCTGGCTTCTAATTCCTCGATGTTCTGTTGCTCTCCACGGCCAGTTGCTTGAATCAAACTTGCAGAGAAGTTCGTAACTGTCTCCAAATACTCGTTGGCGGACAATCCGGCTTTACTATATGCCTCGTCAGCATATGCTTTGATTGTATCTGCACTGTCCATAAAAAGCGTTTCAACACCACCAGCTAACTGCTCATATTCTGAGTAAGCGTCTAATGCCTGCTTGGTCATTACGGCAAATCCGGACGATGTAACAGCGGTTCCGACTTTTACAGCTGTCTTAAATCCACCAACGAGCTTGCTTCCAAACCCTTTAGCTTCATTGGATGCATCTTCCAATCCTTTTTCGTATTCACTTGAATCTAAGCCCAACTTGGCCATCAATGCTAATACTACATTTGCCATTTTCTTACCTCATATCAATCTTTCTCCAGATAGAATTCACGATATCATCACACGATCTGAGATCTTGGACTTCTTCTTTCTCTTCTTCCGGTTCAGGATTGATTAAATCAAACCAACGTAATTGCAAGCTGGATCCTCCTGCAAAATGCGCTGTATTTTCACTAATAACTTTTAATCCATCTGTAATATAGATGCGAAAGGCTAAATCTTTACTATATTCAGCAAAAGCGGACATGCAATGGTCTATCACATATCCGCTCCCATATAGTTCCAACAGGTCAAGTCTTATTGATTCACAGAATCTGAAGTATTGATCTGCTCCAATCGCATCAACGATGTAAAAAAATCAAGCACGTCCTTATCTGAGAAAATTTCTGTAAATGCATTCAAATATTCAACAGGCTTGTGATCGTTTGCGTTCTCCGGCTCAATGAAACACATAAGTGCAAGCACACGGAGTGTTTGCTCTGTATGATTTTCAAGAGCTGCATCCAACATGTCTGAAATATTCAAGTATGTTTGTTTTCTTGTTCGCTCTCTATTCTCTTTTTTTGCTGATTCCATTTCCTCTTCCGTCATGGAAGGTGTAAGTGGAATCAGAACAGGTCTGTTTTTCCGGATATCCATTATTTTGGTATCCTTCAACCACGACTCGACCTCATGCCTTATTTTATTTGTCTGCTTTAGAAACTCGATAGGTGTGCAATTTGCTAAGTTCTTCATTTATTACTCTCCTTTTTATTATGAAGTTGCGACTGCGGTAATGGAAACATCTCCTGTTACAGATGCAATGGTTACGGTACCAGCATTGTATGCTGTTTCAGTAATATCCTCGCCACCCATCAATACGATTACTGTGTCGATTGTGTAAGTAGAATCAGCTGTGAGATTTACTTCCAAAGCTTCTCCTGCAACAACGGATACATCCTCGAAATCAGATGCTACATGGGACAAAATCTGCTGTACGTTCCAGAAACCGCCTTCTGTAGGATCAATATCATAAAATTCCATAGGTACCACGTCAGGAGCTGTTACGGAAGGATGACCGAAGATCGTCTGTGTAGACTGTCCTTTTCCGTTTTTGGTGGTCTGAATACTAAGTCCATCAGAAGAGATTGCATTCAGAAGTTTTACAGCAACGGCACCGCCATTTGCCTTGTCTCCAACCCACCAGATTGTGGAAAAATCATCCTGTGAAAGGTTACGTCTAGGAACAACCTTTGTATATCCAGTTCCTGCAGTTTTGTCTGCTGATCCGAGTGCCCACTTGGTGTTGTCACCATTGAACTTCAAAGATGTGAAGCCGATGGAGCATTCCCAAGAATCTAAGTGCATGTATTCCTTCAATCCGTTCTGTGCGTTGTCTACGTCCTCTGCAAGATCAGAGTATGTAGGCTTGCAAGTAACCTGAATACCACCTGTGGTGGTTGCAATAATATCGTCAGAGTCAGGTCTCACAGGATTTGCAGGATTAAACTTTGTCAAAAGTACACCAGCGTCAAGCTGTAATGTATCAAATGCATCTGCTGAGATTGTTGTAAATCTGCCCATTTTATTTCCTCCTCGTTTTATTCCGACAGAAACTCAATATTAACTGTCAGTAGTATTCTCCGGACCATCGGATCACTCTCTTCTCGTAATCTCTGTGCAAAATTGCTGTCCGGCTTTCGAACTTTCATATATCCACCATTAAATCGTTTCTCTTGATTTATGGTTTTTTCAATCTGTAATGCTTTCTGGCTTATATCCTGCCAAGATGGACTTCTGTACCACAGATTTGCTGATATAGCCATCTCTCCTTCAAGACTTCCAATCGATGATTGATAAGTCAAATATGGATAAGTAGCGTCATCCGGGACCGTGTTCTCATCATAAGCAACTAAACCAAAACTACTCCAGAAGGCTTGCTGAACTTGAAATTTATCCATTCGCATTTCCTCCTGTTTCCGGTTGTGGTTGAACCTCGCTTGTTGGCTCCCATTCCTCTGCGGTTACCTGTCTCATGTTTAGACTCGCAATTGCCGGAGTAAACTTATCGTCTCCGTCAGAAGTAACTCGAAAAATCTTACCATCACGAAGTCTCTTAAAAATGTCATGATATAGTAATGTCATTTCTTTTCCGGTCGTGACAGTATATCTACTCGTTACACCCTGCTTCTCACCTACTCTTGCTTGAATAGATGTATCAAACGTAATGGCAGCTTTGAACTGTACTCCTTCAACAAACACGTCCATGTAACCACCATAACCCTCCGAGATCTTTGTCCGAGTGATATATATGCAGTTTTCCATTGCTTCACTTAACAAAGACATTAGATCTTCCTCCACTGATTGAGTCTATTGGCATATGCACTCTGCCATCCACCAAGACCGTTGGAACCGTTCTCGGCATTGCCGGTGCTTTTTGTGTACGAGTAACCACCGAATGATTCATTTGAAAAAGGTGACACGGCAGCAGAATCTGCTCCGCCATATTTGGTCTGCCAAGCATTTATTTCTTCAGCCAATGCCACCACTTCTTTAGGGATCGCAAGACTCCAGACGGCACCTGAAAAGGTCTCGTCCTTAAGTCCTTCAATCTTCGTGGAATTGTATTCATAAATTCCGTCATTCAGAATAGAGCCAACGATGCGGATATATTGGCCGTTTAACAGATTCATGGACTTGTCGCCCAGTGGAATTATGACACCGTTGTTGATTGTGAAATCACCGATGTATTTGTCTCTATCAAACCAATTCCTCAAATATCCGCAAAGTTCACTCAGCATATTATTTCTCCTTCTTCTCGCCCTTCTTAGACTTCTCTGCAGGTTTCTCTGCAGGTTTGTCTAAAGGTTTACCGATAATAATTGACATATCTTAGTCCTCCTTCGGCTCTAATACCAATCCGCTCAAATCCCAATACTGAACATTCTTGTGGCCAGCGTTGTCGGACTGAATAACCTTGAAATTCTGTGTTGCAGGATCGGTAATCTTAGCAATACCATTCATGTCTGCATCGCCATGAATATCAACTAAGCCACTTCCCTCGGAAGGCTCTAATCCAACCAATGTCTTGGTGGAGTTGCTATCTTCACTGCTGATCTTGAATGCGAAGAAGTATCCTTCTCCCCAAACATCAACGATTGCTCCGGGAGTATCGAAGTATTTAAGAGTACCTGTTACCTTATCATTTGAAACAGTTACATCTGACTTCTGCAAGTCGCTAACTGTTGCGCCAAAAATGGTTGTACCCTGACTCTCTGCGCCAAGTGTCAGGTCCTTTAAAAAGAATCGTCTACAGTTACAACTGCGATTCCATCAAGGAACTCTGCCCAAAGTGACATACCCATCAATGCGTAAGACTCGCCAACTGCATGTCTGTAATCACCCTCTGCATGGAAGCCGATCAAATTGGTTTCGCCATCAACTCTATATTCCAATCCAAGAGCTGCGAAATCGCTGTCACCGGGATCAACGTAATACAGATCAATGTTCTCAACAGGAGTTGCGATTACTGTGCCTTCTGCAATATCAGGATCGGAAAGCAAGAATAATGTCTTGTATCCCATGAAATTCTCTACATAGTTGATACCGAACTGAGTCTGGATTGTGAGGTTAGCAGCACCGATGTATTTGTATGCATCAATGATATTTGCAAAACCAACAACCTCAGTTACAGATTTACGCATCTGCTGGAACTTGTTCAATACATTACCCTTTGCCATAGCAAGAGCCATCTGCCAAGAAGGTTCTGCGCTGGTAAGAGTACCTGTGTTCAAGAATGTATAGAATTTGGTCAAAACACTAAGCTGCAATTCATTCAGGAATGCATCATCCGTTCTCTGAACTGCGTTCTTAGCACCATATTTATTTACTGCTTCAATAGAAACAGCCTTTGCATATTTCTCAATCTTTACATCGCCATAAGCTGTCTCTTCAACTTCTGCCAAGCTATAAGGGATCTCATTACCCTCTGCAACATCTCCACTCTCAAGTGTTACAGATGCGGTATAAGCAACCAGCTTTGTACCGGGAGTCTTCTTAATAGGTCTCATGATACCGAGAATAGCTCTCAAAGCATCCCAGTTCTGTGTAAATCTTGATACGAAGTCAATTTCTCTGACTGAAACATCAATATTTTCAACTTTGGTTAAATTTTCTTTAGCCATTATTCTCCTCCTTCTTCAAGGTATGATCTCCAAGCGTTTTGTCGCTCGGTTGTGTCCTTGATCTTCATAATTTCTTCCTTCGTTTTACCTTTTCCGCCAGTATTAGCTGGAGGATTGGCGGTATTCGCTCCGGTCTGCTTTACGGTCTCAATATGATCTGACCAATCATCCTTGATGGACTTGCGCAGATCCTTCGCATTCTCGATTTCTCCCTTGTCATCCAACTTGATCTCATTGAAATCAGAGTATTTGATGATCTTTGCAAAATGCTTTTCCGGGATGCCGATATCCTTCAAAAGAGCCTTGTATGCAGTTTCCTTAGCATTTCTGGTTTCCTTTGCCTCAACATCGGCCTTGTAATCGTCAAACTCCTTTTTGAGCTTGTCGTAATCCTTGTCGCTGTTCTTTGCGACCTCGTCCTTCAGATCGTCCAGCTCCTTCTTGGTTTCATCGTACTGTTTCGCTTTCGCCTCGTACTTTTTCGCCTCGTCCAAACTATCCTTCAGACCACTGATTGTTTCTGTATGTGCCGCAATAATCTCGTCAATTACGTCTGCTTCAATTCCCTTAGAAGCAAGCCACTTTCTTGTTAGACTCATTTTTGTTTTCTCCTTTTCCTCGGTTGCGTTTCTTTGCAATTCGACAAACAAAAAAGAGCCAACACCAAGATTTCTCTTGATGCGGCTCCAATTGCCCTCTACCTGTCCCCAATCGGACAAGCGTCATATTGAACTGAATCTATCTTCACTTCCAATATATCACATTCTATTGTTAAAAATCAACAAAAAATGTCATCCGATATCGTTACTAACTGTAGTTATATTACTTGTTGCTGCTTTCAGTTCTTTTTCGATGTAATCTTTGATCCTTCCTTCGTTCTTTTCGACCGCATTCCGCAGGAATCTGTTTGCGGTCATCCTTCTGGTACCTTCATGGACATATATGCCGTATTCAACGTTTGTACCGACATAAACGCAGTCCTCGCTCATATCAACAGCATGCGTGATACTATTCCGCAGGTTTCCGGTATCAATACGTCTCGGAGCATTTTCCAGTTCCTTCTTGGCAGCTCTCTCAACCTCGATGCCGATTGCTTCCAGTATCTTCTCCGATGCTGCTTCCATCGCTTCGATGTATGCTTTTGTGTTGTCGGTTACTTTGACATCTGCCATATCAATCAACCTTTATATTGTCATCTTTTAAAGATGCAAGTTCTGGGTTTTCCTTATCAAAAATCTCTTTTTGCTCAGGAGTAAGTTTATCCGGATAATCATGAAAGAATTCAAAAATATGTTCTAAATCAAAGGTAAAAAAATGTAATCCTCTTCTATTTAAATCAGCTATCCACCAAATTTTACAGTTATCATCAAATTTATATGGTTCACTAAATTCATCATTTTTTAAATATACTTTGATATCATCCATAATCTTTCTCCTATTATTGATTATTAATATACCCAAGATATTTTATAAAATCTTCATCCTTAATCGCGACATCTATATCAATCAAAATATTTGGATTTAATAAATCATTTTTTAATGTATCTTTCCAATGCTCTCTACAACCAAAACGTTTTTTTAACTTTTCACTTGTAAGTCTTATAAATCCACTTTCCAAATTCTTTTGTAATTCACAGTACTCACATCTTCCATTAATCTTTCTTACAATAGCCGCATGTGTTCCAGTTGATAATATGTATTCTTTGCCTTCTTCAATAGATCTCTTTAATTTGTTTACAGCCGTAAAATCATTAACACTCATTACTACTTTACTATTTGTTTTTTTTGCAAAAGCAAGCATATTCTTTGGATTACCAAATATGTCAGTTGATCCATCATTTCTAAAATCTATTACATCATATCCATATTTATTGCCAATATATGCATATGCTAAAGAAGTACAATGACCACCTGTATCATATTTATGTAATTTTTTTATTATTTCTCTTTCTGATAATTCTTTATTAAGTTTAGATGGTTCCTTATATTCAATATTTTTCTCCTTAAGCTGATCAAAAACAGATTTTCCTGAATTGTTATTTATTTCGTTGTTATATCCGCTTCCAGATCCTCTAAAATTATTTATATTGGTATTATTATTATACTCCTTTTTGTATTTTCCAGCAATAGCTTTACCCTTCTGCTCCTGCAAATCAATCGGATTGCTCTTGATATCCTTCGACTTCTTCCAGTCATCGTAACTCATATCTCCAATAGCAGAAGTATCACGATCAACCTCTGCTGCATCGAATCCTTTTACATGGCCAGCAAGAGTGCAACGGCAATTGTAGATCATATTACCGGGAGCATGCGGATCACCGGCATACTGGATCTTTACCCCTTCCACTTCAAAAGGCTTACCAACAGGACGCATCTGTCCGTCAAGCATTCTGTGTTCGTGTCTTGTACGTCCATCAAGCGTTGCAATCCACTCGACTTCCATATCGATACCCATGGACTCGGCTCGTTTGTAGGAATCCATTCTGCCAGCGTTCTGCGCTCCGGTGGTCATGGTTCTTGCATTACGGATTGCGGCCTTGTAATTCTTATCTCCGACAGTCGTTGCAAGTCGCTTGGATAATTTTGGAATACTCTCTCCCTGCAGAATACCCTGCGTCATGACGGATTGAATCTGCTTTTTATTCCACAAAACATCTTTTCCTTCAGCAATACGCTTTGATGTTTTCTTGCCCGGTGCAGGCAGCAGATTAGGATCATCACGCATAATACGCTCCACTGTTTGTCTATCATACAGAGTAAACGAAGTGTCTATATGAGAACCAACCTCTGCCTCGTATGTGCCATAATTGAAATTATTAGCATATACTTCCGGCATGTAACCTTTAGTAATGCTTTGGGCGATCATATTGGTGTTGTGGATATCATGAGCGATTGTATCCTTCATGGCTTCCCATCGTTGTCCAACAGCTATCTGGCCATATCGCCACTCATTATATTCCTGCATGGTCTTGGTACCGTCATCCACCCACTCGCGCCACCTCTGATCCTTCAAACGGAATCTGCTCATATAATCATCCATCTTGTCTTGGATCTCACTGACGGCCTGCTGATATTCTTTTTTAATTTTCTGTTCGACTTCCTTGAGGACCTGTTCCGTTTCCTCGTGTGCCGGATCTGTCTTCTTCGCCATCTGTCATTTCCTCTTCCTCTTCAGGCTGATTATCTTCCGCCAAACGATCAATCTCATCAGCACTCATTTCCTTGAGCATTTCCTCGGCCTTATCTCCGTCTCCCAATACAGTCAGGATCTTCTCGGTTACATAATCCTCTGACAAGTAACTTGCAGCTGAAACGACTGTCTGTACTTCTTCCTGAACATTCACGATATAAGACCGGGTAAAGGTTGGTGTATCTTCAACTCCGGCAATTTCCATCAAGCCTTCCAAGAATTCCAGGATCTGATATTCGAAATCATCAGCCTTGCCGTTCATCGGCTCGTATGCTGCCTTGATTTCTGTTGCAGTAGCGTTTCTGCTTGATAGATCTTCGGTATTCAAAGCCATGTAATCGCGGTATAGATCACGCTCAATTCTATCAAGGAGCTTTTCTCTTGCCTCGTATGGAATCTCAATCGTTTGTGCTTGAACATCCTGTCCTTCTGCTGGCGCGGCCGCATGAGTCAGTTTTAAACGTTCCAAGAATCGAACCAAATCAGTATCATCCATTCCGCCAGCACCTTTGATGATCCAATAGAGCTGTGCATTGTCCAGATCGTTGCCATATCCGTTCTTGATGATATCGTACTCGTCAATTCCGTCTCGGATTCCAACAAGTTCTGACTGATGTTCCGGATTGCCCCACAAAGGGATTACCGGGAATCCACTGTAATTTGTATAATCAACGATTTCTGTTCCATCAACCTCGGAAGATTTCTGCACCGTTACATATCCGCGCTTGGGATTCAGAATCTGTCCTTCAGTGATGGTCTTTTCTGCAGATACTCTCTGCTTCCATTCAAATTCTGTATATCCATCCTCTTCATACAGAGTGGCTCTGAGTGGCTTATCAGGCGAAATCTGCCACCAGCGGATACCTGCTCTCAATGCGCTTGTTTCTTCATCCCACAAAGGCAGAAACTCTCTTGCTGAGAATACTTGCAGTTTGTCCAAGTTCCAGAATCCATAAGCTATTCCGCCAATAAGAGATTCCTTTGCTAATTTCTGAAGTCTATTGTCAAACTTTTTGCCGAAGTAATCTCCGTCCTTCTCCCAGCTGACACCGTTCCCAAGCAAGAACTGCACTTGCTGTGTAACGAATCGCTTGAAGAATCCGCTGACTACCTTGTGATTGGCGGACCACTTATCCGGTACCTGTTCTCCGGTGATCGTGGTGATCAGCTTCTCGTAATTTACAATCGTTGTATTTCTCTTTTTGAAGTACTGATCCGCAACGACAGCGGTCTTATACATCTCGCTGGCCTTGTACTCATTAATACATTTCATGACAAACTCAATAATGTTGTTGTCGTTCTGTGGAACAAACGTTAAATCTTGATATGTTTGCATTTTTGAATCTCCCTCTTTGACTGAAATTCAATTAATAGGAACTAACAACGGCAGGATTTGAACCTGCGTCTTCCGAGTGTCTTACCCGGACGATTAAACCGGACTAAATCTACGCTGTTACCATTATTACGGAGAGTAATAAACTATCGGCTGGATGCTTCAACCAGCCGAAGCGCACCGGACCTTGTGACGGTCCTTAACAGACTTCCTCTAGTGCACTGAAAGGATGTACTATGACAAACAAGAGAAGTATTATGGGGATGCCCTATGAGACATTGTATTTTGCCCATATAGGCCTTAACTAAATATAGGTGTATAAATTGATTTATGAACTGCTATTCGCTTTGTATGGACGAAATAGCGCGTGTCATCCATGGCATGATCATTTACCTTGATCGGCTTGTCTTCTTCTTTGCTCTTTTCATCCCACACATATCCTTGTGCTTCTTTTATCCAATCTTTATCTGATGGTGAAACCTTAATTTTTCCAGTCTGCATTGCCGAAGCTGTTTCTCGTATTCCATCTAATACAGCATTATCTGCCGGAATAACCTTGTACCATTTTTTCTTTCTGAGCAAAGTTATAAAAGACGCAGCTGAAGGATCAATAATCGTTTCCATTTTCTTTAAATACAAACCTTGATCCTGTTCACGCTTTTGCATAATATCTCCGATCATCTTGTCCAAGGCTTCTCCGTACTCTTCATCTGTTTTCTGAACTCCGCTGTCTCGTCCAGAGTAGTAATAATGTCTTGTTCTATACCACACTGAACCATGTTTTTCCCACAATCCAGCAGAAAAGGCATTCATTGTACCATAGTCAATAGACAAGCAATAATCACTTGGTTTACTGTCGCTTGGTGGATCTCCAATCGCATCCTTATACATTGCATAAATTGCACCTTCTGCAAGTACCCAAAGTCCCAAAATGAAGCGTTCAAAGAAAACTCCAACATACATTCTTCTGTATCGCTCTTTCACATTTTCTGACAGGCTTAGGTTGTCATCCATAGTGAAATGCAAATACAATAATCGTTTTTCTTTGCGCTTATCTATCCAATTTACCTTGAACCAATGTGATGGATGTGCCGGATTGCAGTTGAACCATAGTTTTGAACCTTCAACAGAGCAACGGCCTGTCGCCTGATTCACAAAGGATTCCGGCATCAATGCAACTTCATCAAGAAATATTCCAGCAAGTGTAATACCTTGTATGAGGTCTTGGGATCGTTCATCTTTTCCACCAAATATGTAGAAATAATTTTCAATGTTGCCATTGCTTATGATGCAAAGGTTGTCTGATCGTTTATCCTCAATCGTATAACCTCTTCCTGCAAGCATTAATTTGAGCCAAAATAAAACGTTTCTTCTGAAGCTTCCAACAGTCTTGCCACACATAGCAAAATTTTCACCATTGAAGGTACTCATTGCCCATAAGACAAAAGATAATGACATAGATACAGTTTTTCCGGAACGAATAGCACCATCTGCTATAATCCCATCGCTATCTTTTACTGGAGAATTATCTGTCCACCAATTTAATACCTGCCTCTGCTTCTTGGAGAATGGTTTAAATTTGAATTTCGCTTTCGTCTTCATCTTTCCAATCCTCCGCAGCAGTTCCTTTTAACGCATCGATTAAATTGTCTTCATAAACAGTAGGTGGTAATTCAACTGGCTTATCTCTCCATTTATCAGGCTTTCTATTTTTCAACCAAAAGATCTGTGCTGTAGTATCTCCGGGAATATAAACTTCATCGTATGATGTTGCTAAATGCTCCTTTTCACATTTACGGCCATACTCATCATAATATGTTTCTCTAATTTTGATTGTTTTCTTGACTTTGTGTGATCCACCGATTGCACGTTCAAAAAGTGCATTCTCAACAATACGGTCTACAACTTCCTTGCCCTTTTTTAAGGTCTCCGAAATCTCCGAATGTTTCTTTTTCCATTCATACAAAGTTGAACATCTGATTCCCATATTATGAGCAATTTCCTCATCTGTCAGACCGTCTCTTGCCCACCCTTCAATTTTTAATAAACCTTCCGGCTCTAACCACTCCTTATATTTTCCTTTAGCCAATTGATCACCTCAGTTCTTCGGGTGCTGCAAATAAAAAAGAGCCGAGTATATAGATTTGTTTTCTACATACCCGGCTCCAATTGCCCTTACTTCCGACCAATTACGGAAGTGTCATGTTTAATTTTTCTTGAATCTTCCAAGACAATAATACCATTGCCTTTTTTTCGTATAATAGCATCATTGCCATTATTTAGTATATCACTAATGGCTTTTGCAACATTAGAATCTAATATTACATCTTCATTATATCCCATTTTCGCATTATTCGTCAATGTTTTCTCCTTTACAGGCCATGCTTCGTGCAGTACTTGCCATAAGTCAAATGTTCAGCTGATGCCAACCGGGTGATTTCAACAATCGATATCTCCGGCTTACTCTTTGGTTTTAGTTTTCCTCGTTTGCATTCCAAGCTACAATAGTCCTGAGTTGCATAAGCACGTTTAAAAATCTTTCCACATCTCATGCAGTAATCATATAATTTGAATCCATAACTCATAGATAGTCCTCCTTTATCTGTTGCCATTCCCTTCTGGCATCGGAATGTGTTGGATGATTCGTTGTGGTTATTCCGCAATGCTCGCAATACATCCGCCAAGAACCAAACTGATCCTGCTCTGAATAAACTTTAAACTTTCGGCATGCTGGACATGATTTCAGTTCTCTCCGTTTCATTCGTCATCTTCCTCACAGTAAGGTGATCCAGAGCATTCCCATCTGTGATCACACTCAGCACAATCGCCCTCTCCGGTTCCTTCGTTCCAGCAGATGTCTTCCTCGCTCATTCTGTCTTCAGGATCATGATTAGACCGATCCATGTTGAATGCATTCAGAAGCTCCTGTCTGGAGATTAGTCCATGTCTGTATTCTGCAAAGTAGCTCATTTTTTCTTCCTCCAATCAAAATAATCTTTACATCCGCAACAAGATGCAATCGTCATGGCACTGCATCCTTTTTGCACACAGAAGCTTCCGCCTTTAGTATATGTCTTATTCCACCATTCCTTTGGAAACGTGACCAGACAATGATTGATGTAAACGTTTACTTCCATGTTTGCGTCTTCAATTTGAATATCAGGAAATATCTCTTTGAACTTTTCTCCGTTTGTCATTCCTTATCCTCACTTTCTGCCTGTGGTTTTATTTCACGTAACGGGCAGTCATCACTCCTCTTATGTATATATTCTTCTTTCCAGAGTGACCGTCTATTCCATTGAGGACATTGCCTATTTCTGAAGCACTCTCTGCAACTACTCGGCATATCCTTATTTATGAGAAGCTGTATCATTCCTTATCCTCACTTTCCTGTGGCTCAACCTCGGTATTAAGAATATCGAGAAACCTTTGGAGCATATAATCAGCTCCCGTAATCTTGCCGTTTTCTTCTGCTATTCGTCTGTTACAATCTCTTGCAAAATCATTTCTGTCCTCTGCTAACGATTTTAGGATTTTATCTTTCTGCTCTTTTGTCATTTTA
>Ga0310696_10004368_pt1 | contig 17342 bp, 13 predicted proteins | sample AusTroGonzalo_MG_4_FD_203885 | JGI IMG/M metagenome (GOLD analysis project Ga0310696, IMG submission 203885) | Bovine rumen microbial communities from tropical cattle in Woodstock, Queensland, Australia - Gonzalo_02 (v2) (version 2) | ecosystem: Host-associated > Mammals > Digestive system >...
GGACCAGAGAGTCGGAGGTTCAAATCCTCTCTGCCCGAAAAATCTTAAACAACAAGAGGTCTTTAAATGGCAGAAGATCTGAAATTGAAAGAGAACAAGAAGAAAGAACCCTGGACAGCCAAGCGTATTGCTACAACAGTTGTCATAGCAGTTCTTGCCCTCCTCATGGTCGGAGGTCTCTCCTACGTGATTATCATGTACCAGCAGGACCATGATGACAGCAACGTTTTCGGTTACTACAAGGGTGAGCCCATCAGGTATGAGGCCGGTTCTGTTTTCTACAATACCGTAAATAATTCCGACTACATGTCTGCCTATCTTTCAGGCGACTGGTCATCAATGTATTCAATCTGGTATCAGGCATATCAGAATGAAGTTGTCTACCGCGCTCTTGCAGACCTTGCAAAACAGGCCGGAGTTTCTTCTCCTGAAGAACTCGTAAACCGCCTCGTCATTGATTCCGGTCTTTATGCATCTGAGGACGGCTCAAAGACATTCGATGAGGAAGTCTACAAGGCAACAGCACCTGCAAACAGAACTGCAACTTACAACTACCTGAAGAAAATCTTCCCGTACTACGTTGTAAACACAGATCTGCAGACAGTAGTTGTCAGCACACAGGAGTCAGACTTTGTTGCATCTCTCAGCGAGAACACAAGGTCATTTGACTACTTTGTTGTAGGCGCCAATGCAATCCCCGATGATGTTGCACTTGAGTTTGACCATTCAGGTATGACACTTGAGAAGGATGCAGACGGCAAGGATATTGAGCCCACTCTGGCCGAGATCAAGGCTTATATGCTTTCTCAGGATTCCGGCAAGTACTCAGCCTACATTGACCTCAAAGCTCTGCAGGCACAGGAAGCAGCCAAGGCTGATTTCAGCAAAGCAGCAGATGAGTATGGAGACGGCGTTGTAACACTCGACGGTGTTTCAAACAATATCGGCAGGTCTTCTGTCGTCATGAACGGAATTAACAATTCCGATCCAAAGGGCTATCTTGCATCAGTTCTTACAGACGCTCTTGTCAAGGAACTGTATGAAGCAGAGGAGGGTTATGTTGCTTCTCCTGTAAAGGCTTCAGACGGAAGCTATGTTTTTGTTAAGGTTACATCAACAGCTTCAGATGACTCATGGACAAGCCTCACTGCCCAGCTCTATCCCTACTATGCAGGACAGTTCACAATGAACGACCTTGCATCAGAGGTTATGAACAGTTCTGACTTCCAGGATAACTTCTACGAGAAGTTCCTCCAGATTCTTATCGGAAGTGTTGAATAAGAGGCTCCAGCCTCTGATAATCGCCCGGGATTTGATTCCCGGGCTTTTTTTATGCACATGTATACGGGAAAGTACAAATTATAGGCGTTTTAATCTCAATGCGCGCGTAATATACTCTAATTTGTAAAATAACGTCTTTTGGACACGGAGGATTTACAGTGAAGCTTTGTTTGGAAGATCTGAAAAACAGAGAGCAATGGGAAAAGGCAGGTATCAAGCTTCCTCAGTTTGATATCCAGGCAATGAGAAAAGCCACCGCAGAAAACTGCAGATGGGTTCACTTCGGAGCAGGTAATATCTTCAGGGGATTCCCGGCTGCAAGAATGCAGGACCTGCTTGAAAAAGGTCTCGCAGATACCGGTATTGTTGTAGGTGAAGGTTTTGACCATCAGATTATAGATGATATATATGATGCCTATGACAACCTCTGTCTCATGGCTACTCTCAAGAGTGATGAGACTGTTGACCTGAGAGTCATTGCCTCAATTGCACAGGCATACAAGACTTCCACACAGCTTCCTGAACAATGGGAAGCCCTCAAGAAGGTTTTCCGCAACCCGGCTCTCCAGATGGTAAGCTTCACAATTACAGAGAAAGGTTATGCAACAGCCCCCGGTTATGTCCAGGCAGACATTGAAAGAGGACCGGAGAACTGCACAACAATCATCTGTATGGTCACTTCTCTTGCTTTTGAAAGATACAAGGCAGGAAAACTTCCGTTTGCATTCGTAAGTATGGACAACTGCTCACATAACGGTGAGAAGCTTCAGAACGGTGTTATGGAAGTTGCAAAGGCCTGGCTTGCCAAGGGCTTTGTTGACAAGGGCTTTGTAGACTACCTTTCAGATCCTTCAAAGGTTGCCTTCCCGTGGAGCATGATAGACAAGATTACTCCCAGACCACATGACGATGTTAAGAAACTTCTCCAGAGCAAGGGCTTTGAGAGCACAGACCTTGTCATCACAGACAAGAAAACCTTCATTGCACCCTTTGTCAACGCAGAGGAGTGTGAATACCTTGTCATTGAAGATACCTTCCCCAACGGCAGACCGGCCCTTGAGAAGGCAGGCATCTACATGACAGACAGGGAAACCGTAAACAAGGTTGAGAGGATGAAGGTCTGTACATGTCTGAACCCGCTTCACACAGCAATGTCAGTAATGGGCTGCATGCTTGGCTATACAAAGATTTCTGATGAGATGAAGGATGCAGACATTGTTGCCTACATTAAGCGCATCGGCTATGTGGAGGGAATGCCCGTAGTAACAGACCCCGGCATCATCTCTCCCAAGAAGTTCATTGACGATGTCACAGAGCGCCGCCTTGTAAACCCGTTCATGCCCGATACTCCCCAGAGAATTGCAACTGACACAAGCCAGAAACTTGCCATCAGATTCGGCGAGACCGTGAAGATGTACATGGCAGATCCCAAACTTGATGTTAAGAACCTCAAGTGCATCCCGCTTGTATTCGCTTCCTGGATGAGATACATCCTTGGTGTTGATGATAACGGACAGCCCTTCGAGCTTAGCCCGGATCCGCTTCTTGAAAGCTCACAGGCCTGTCTCAAGGGTCTGAAACTCGGAGACAAGGGACCGTTTGACAAACAGCTCAGGCCTCTGATGGAAAACACAGTAATCTTCGGTCTGAACCTCTGGGAATCTCCCATCAAGGACCAGGTTGTGGACTACTTCACAAGAATGATGGCAGGTAAGGGTGCCGTCAGAGAAACACTGCATAAAACCGTAAACGGATAAGGAGAAATATATGCTTAAAGTCAAGGAAAACTGCCTTTACCATCTTGTCTGTCCGACAAGTATGGGAGTTAGAATCACACCGGCCGACAGACTGCCGGTTCATACAAGCCGCATGTATCAGATGCAGGCAACAAGTGCAGAGAGCAACGTTCTGAACGTGAGCGCCGCACTCGGACTTAAGACAAAGGTTCTCACAGCCTTTGTAGCAGGTTCTCCTATTGCTGACTTCATCAAGAGTGAACTCAGATTCAGGAACATTGATTATGAAGGACCCGAAGTAAAGCAGGACGGTCCGTGGGGTGTAAGACACCAGTTCAACATTGCAGACTCCGGTTACGGTCTCCGCGGTCCCAGAGTATGGAACGACAGAGCAGGAGAAGTTGGCCGCTTCCTCAACGTCAAGGACTTTGACACAGAGCGCATCTTCGGCAAGGAAGGAGTAGGAATCCTTCATCTGAGCGGACTGATTGCTTCAATGAGTGCTGACACAACACAGTTCTGTCTGGACCTTGCACGTGCTGCAAAGAAGTACGGCACACTGATCAGCTTTGACCTGAACTTCAGAGCATCATTCTGGAAGGGCAGAGAAGAGGAGCTGAGAGCAAGCTTCACAGAGATTGCTTCATATGCAGACATCCTTATCGGTAACGAAGAGGACTTCCAGCTGGCACTCGGAGTCAAGGGACCTGAGGCAGGCGGAAAGGACATTGCTTCCAAGATTGATGCCTTCAAGGGCATGGTTCTTGAAGTAAGAAAGCAGTTCCCTCACGCACAGGTCTACGCAACAACACTCAGACAGGTTCTTAATGCAAACCAGCACATGTGGGGCGCACTGGTTCTTGCTGGAGACAAGTGGTATGTTGAAGAACCCAGAGAAATCCAGGTTCTTGACAGAATCGGCGGCGGAGACGGCTTTGTGGCCGGTCTTCTGTACGCTATCCTCCGCGGATGGAGCGAGGACAAGTGGATCCAGTTTGCATGGGCAACAGGCGTTCTTGCAACAACAGTCTACGATGACTACGGCACACCTGCAGACGAGGATCAGGTGTGGGCTATTTACTCAGGTAACGCTAGGGTTAAGAGGTGATTGATATGAATAAGAAAGCAGATATCGGACTTATCGGACTTGCCGTAATGGGCGAGAACCTTGTAATGAACATGGAGTCAAAGGGCTTCACAGTTGCAGTTTACAACCGCACAACAGAGAAGGTTGACAACTTTGTCGAAGGCCGCGCAAAAGGCAAGAACATTATCGGATGCCACAGCCTCAAGGAACTTGCAAAGAACCTTGAAAAGCCCAGAAAGGTAATGATGATGGTCAAGGCAGGCGGTGCAGTAGACAGCCTCATTGACCAGCTTCTTGAAGTTCTTGAACCCGGCGATATTATCATCGACGGCGGAAACAGCCACTTCCCTGATACAATCAGACGCTGCAAGTATGTTGAAGACAAGGGTCTTCTCTACGTAGGAACAGGTGTCTCAGGCGGAGAAGAGGGTGCCCTCAAGGGTCCGTCCCTCATGCCCGGCGGAAGCCCTGCAGCATGGCAGTACATCAAGCCCATCTTCCAGTCAATTTCCGCCAAAGCCGGCGATGCCCCCTGCTGTGACTGGGTTGGTGAGAACGGTGCAGGCCACTTTGTAAAGATGGTCCACAACGGAATCGAGTACGGCGACATGCAGCTTATCTGCGAAGCCTACAGTCTTATGAAGGACGTTCTCGGCCTTTCTGCAGATGAAATGCACGAAGTCTTTGCCAAGTGGAACGAGACTGAACTTGACAGCTACCTTATTGAAATTACAAGAGACATCCTCTCCTTCAAGGACAGAGATGGAGCACCTCTTGTTGACAAGATTCTTGATACAGCCGGCCAGAAGGGTACAGGTAAGTGGACAGGAATTGCCGCTCTTGACGAGGGCGTTCCTCTTACACTGATCGGCGAGTCTGTATTCAGCCGCTGCCTTTCAGCAATGAAGGATGACAGAGTCCTGGCTTCACAGAAGTTCACAGACAAGCACGCCACAAAGTTCTCAGGCAACAAGGAAGCCTTCATTGAAGATATCAGACGCGCTCTCTATGCTTCAAAGATCATCTCCTACGCACAGGGATATACACTTATGAGAACAGCTGCAAAGACATACGGCTGGAACCTCAACTACGGTGGAATCGCCCTCATGTGGAGAGGCGGATGTATCATCCGCAGCGTCTTCCTCGGAAAGATCAAGGAAGCCTACGACATCAATCCCGAACTGTCCAACCTGCTTCTTGATGACTACTTCTCCAAGACAATCGACTCACTTGTCCCGTCCTGGAGAAAGGTTGTTGCACAGGCAGTCATGAGCGGAGTTCCCGTACCTGCATTCGCAAGTGCTCTCAGCTACTTTGACGGTTACACATCCGAGCGTCTTCCTGCAAACCTGCTTCAGGCCCAGAGAGACTACTTCGGAGCACATACCTATGAGCGTGTGGACCTTCCGCGCGGTCAGTTCTTCCATACCAACTGGACAGGAGAAGGCGGAAGCACAAGCGCTTCAACCTACAACGCATAATGGCCATGACAGATCTTCAGATCAAAGAAAAAGTTGTTTCGTTCCTTGATGAAAGGCTGGCTGCAGGCAAGCTGAAAAAAGTTCTGCTTATTGTTCCGGACTTCACAAGATGTTTCTCAAATGCCGGCCTCATTGCCAACATTATGTATCACTACCTTGATGAGAAGGGCATAGGCTGTGACCTCCTTGAGGCTCTGGGAACCCACGTTCCCATGACAGACTCCCAGATTGACGACATGTACGGAGATATTCCTCACAACCGTTTCATCGGTCACAACTGGAGAAAGGATGTTGTCACCCTGGGCGAGGTTCCGGGCAGCTACCTTTCCGAGATTACCGAAGGTCTGTGGAAGGACAGTATTGACGTTCAGGTCAACCGCCTTGTCATGGACCCGTCCTATGACCTTGTTGTTTCGATTGGCCAGGTTGTCCCTCACGAGGTAATCGGAATGGCCAACCACGCCAAGAACCTCTTTGTAGGTGCAGGCGGTGCCGATATGATCAACAAGAGTCACATGGTCGGTGCGGTTTACGGCATGGAACGCATGATGGGTAAGGACTTCACTCCGGTACGTCTTGTCTTTGACTACGCACTCAAGACCTTCCTCTCAGAACGTCCAATCTGGTTCATCCTCACCGTCTGTACGGCTCCGGATGACGTAATCCAGACCCATGGTGTCTTTATCGGCAACACAAGAAAGTGCCTGGAAGATGCCGTAGCCCTCAGCCAGGAAAAGAACATTGACTTCGTTGACCACGGAATCAAGAAGTGCGTTGTCTACCTGAATGACAGGGAATTCAAGAGCACATGGCTCGGCAACAAGGCTGTCTACAGAACACGTATGGCTATTGCCGACGGCGGTCAGCTTATCATCCTTGCACCTGGAGTAGAGCACTTTGGAGAGGACCCGATCAACGATGCCCTTATCCGCAAGTACGGCTACAGGGGAAGGCTTCACACCCTCGAACTGTTCAAGGCTCCTGAGAACCAGGACCTCCGTGACAACATGGGAGTTGCAGCCCACCTTATCCACGGCTCATCCGACGGACGTTTCTCAATCACCTATGCAGTGAAGAACATCACCAAAGAGGAGATTGAAGGCGTTGGATTCAATGCTGCCGACTACGATGAAATGGCAAAACGCTACAATCCTGAGAAGCTTTCCTACGGCTATAACACAATGCCGGACGGAGAGGTAATCTACTACATTCCCAACCCGGCCCTTGGCCTGTGGATCAACAGGGAAAAGTTCTGATTATTAATTGTATTATCAATGCCCTGCATTTCTTTTGCAGGGCATTTATTTGTTTTAACGATGTATACTCGGGCTTATTTCTAGCCTTTTTTGTCCAGTTTTACACAAGAATATGCTTTAAGCTAATAAAAGTTCGTAAAAATGCAACAAAAAGTTAATTTCGTATCAATTCTTGTGATAAAATCATGAACATGAACAAGGCTCATATTATTTCAGAACTGATTGATGCACAGAAAGAGCTTCAAATACTGATCAATAAACTTGAAAACCTGGAAAAGTCAGAACCTGAAGGACGAATCGGAGTAAGACACTGTGGTAAATATATTCAATACTATCGTGTGACCGACACAACAGGTAACCAAGGTAAGTATTTGAACAAAGACAGTAAAGATATTGTTGTTGCACTTGCGCAGAAGAAGTACAACCACATCCTCAAGGACAAGGCAAAGACAGAAAAAGAAATAATGGAGCAGTGCAGAAAACTTCTATCCGGTGATGAACCACTTGTTGACAGTGCACTTGCACAGGTACCTGAAGAATTGCGTGGTTTTGTTAATCCGGATGTGCTGACAGACGCAGATCATGTGGACAGATGGATCAAAGATGAGCCCATGTGGGACAATCCTGTAGAGATGAAAACATACTACAAAACGCCGACAGGGCTGAAAGTACGCTCAAAGACAGAGTACATAATTGCAGAATCGCTAAGAAATGCCGGGGTACCGTTTCACTACGAGAAGCAACTTGATTCTTCTTTCGGAATCCGTAGAGGCATGTATCCTGATTTCACATGTTTGAACAAGAGAACAGGTAAAACATACTATTGGGAACACTTTGGCCGTATGGATGATCCCAAATACAGTTTTGACGCAATACAGAAAATCCAGAATTACGCAGCCCTTGGATACTATCTGGGCACTTCGTTGATTGTCTCTTTTGAGACATCAAAGATGCCAGTGAGCACTAATTATATTGATGAGATGATTCAGCACTACCTTATATGACATGGCTGCTCTGTTTGCTTATGGACATATATTCGTTATAATAACCCGAGGGAGAAAGCAAAATGATCAGTGTTGTATTGCCATGCTATAACGCACAAAAACACATCTCGGAAACCCTGACCATCCTGGAGGATTTCTTCCCAAGGAATTTCAAGGCTTATGAATTGATCTGTGTCAATGACGGCAGTTCTGACAAAACGGTTGAAGAAATTGAGAAGTATATCAAGTTACATTCAGATACCAGAGCCAGGCTGGTTTCTTATGAAAAAAACATGGGAAAAGGCTATGCAGTACAACAGGGGATACTTGCCTCAGAAGGTGAGTACATTGTATTTGTCGATGCCGATTTACCTGTAACAACATCCTGTTTTTCAAAGATGATTAACATATTGAAATCCAGTGCTGATGTTGTACTTGCTGACAGACGGGAAGGGAAAGATGCGTATGAGAACGCAGGCCTGATAAGACGTTTTGTCAGTTTCTGCGGTTACATTCTGTGCAGGATTGTTCTGGGAATAAAGATAAGGGACACTCAGGCGGGATTCAAAGGGTTCAGAAGAGAAGCGGCCCTGCTTATGGCAGGAAAACAGACAATGAAGCGTTTTTCCTTTGATATTGAATACATATACATATCACTACTGAACAATCTTGAGATAAAGCAGTTGTCAGTTGTCTATGAAAACGACACAGAGAACTCATCTGTTCATGTTTTCAGAGATATTTTCAGGTCGGTTGCTGACATTTTCAAAATCAGAAGCCATAAACGAGAGTATTTGAAGAAATGATAATAAACAGAGAACAGGTCATGTATCTTGTTTTCGGGGTCCTGACCACAGTAGTTAATCTTGCAGTTTTTTATGTTGCCTACAATGTCCTGGGATTGACTGTTTTGGTGTCAAATACAGTGGCATGGATACTTGCCGTATTGTTTGCTTTTGTTACAAACAGAACAATGGTGTTCAGATCAGAAGTCCGTGGTTTTTCCGGAATTATGAGAGAGTGTGCAAAGTTCTTCGGAGGGCGTTTGTTTTCACTTGGATTGGAATCAGTACTGTTGTGGTTGTTGATTGATTTGATAAGATTACCGGTTAATCCTGTGAAGATTCTTACAACTGTAATAGTTGTCGTGGTAAACTATTTTGTCAGTAAGTTCTTTGTCTTTAAGAGCAGAAAAGAAGAGGAAAAAAATGAAACTGTCTGATGGAGTATTTGCGATTAACAAAAAAGAATTTCTCAGAATAATGCTGTATGTGTTTATCTTCGGCATTGTTGCTCATGGTTTCTGTTTCTTCAATGCAAACTTTTCACATGATTCATTGGACCAGCTTGACTACAATTTCGACAGACAGCTTATAGCCGTTTCAGTAGGTAGATTTGCCCGTCCTCTGTACTGTCTGTTCAGGGGTAATATTGCATCACCGCTCTTGATCGGAACGCTGTCTCTTCTGTTCTTCAGCATTGGAATCTACTATCTGTTTGAGATTCTTTCCATTAAAGAGAAGGTTTATCAGATTATCGGATGTGGAATTCTGATTACATGCGGTTCTCTGACATCATTGTTTGCAACATATATGCATGATGCAGACAGTTATGCATTGGCATTCCTGCTGGTAACACTTGGAATGACATGTTCTGTTAAGAATAAGAACATTCTGGCAGTGGCTTTGTACACTCTTTCAATAGGTATTTACCAGGCCTATATCCAGGTTGCAGTAGTTGGATTTCTGATTCTTTCTTTCTCACGTATTGTTGGTTCAGATGACTGGAAGATTGAAGCAAGGGGTCTGTTCAAGCATTTGATTTTGATTGCCATTTCAATGGTTATGTATTTTGTCATACATAAGCTGGTTGTTTTGGCTATTTCCGGGTTGTTCCGGGCCTCTGAAGCAGGTGCATACAACAGCGTATCAAAAGTTGGAAAAATATCTTTGGGCAGTATAGTAAGCAATGTTATCAATGCGTTGAAGGTTGAGGTTATTTGGTTTGTTTTCCCCAAATCCGAACGCTGGCTCCTGGCCTTTCTGATCAATCTTTTTATTCTTGTTGTTTCGTTTATAAGCATTATAAAAATCTGCAAAAAGAGACAGCTTAAGAGAAGTTCTGTAATGTTTATTGTGTTCCTGTTCCTGGCCTTACCGTTTGGCATGAACATAATCGGAATTGTCTCAGGTGTTAACCATGACCTGACAATTTTCTCATTCTACTTCTGCTACATCTTCTGTATGTCTATTTTTTCAGTCAGAAAAAAAGTGGAAGGGGAGGAATTCCAGCCGAAAGAACACAGATTGTATATTGCCATTGCGGTTGCATTATCAATTTTTATCTTCAACAGTATTATTCTGTCCAACAAGGCCTACGTAAGAAAGGACCTTGAAACCAAGGCAACGCTATCTGTAATGACAAGGATAATGGACAGGATAGAGCAAACCGAGGGTTATGTTCCGGGAGAAACTAAGATTGCATTTGTCGGAGATATGGACACTTCTCCATTAACAAAGGCAAGAGATTCCTTCCAGATAAGATTAACAGGTTTTGACTATAACTATAATGTCACGAACAATTTTCAAACGATGGGCAGTAAATTGGATACCTATGGCAGATACCTGAATACATACCTGGGCTATAACGCAATAGTGGATTATTACACCCGCTGGGATTTGGATCCTGATGTTAAGCAGATGCCGTGTTTCCCTGACAAAGATTCATGTAGGATATTCGGTGATACCATGATTGTAAAACTGTCAAACACAAGCTATGAGAACGCTGTTGTGCCAACCTACACTGAAAGAGTCAACACCTTGTTCAACAATACTGTCATAGCAAGGATTATAAAGAATCTTAAGATAAATGAGCGCTAAAGATATCCAGCTGGTTTTGCCTGCCAATGTTTTTGCAACACAGGAAAGTGCAGACAGGGCAATCAGAAAGGCCCTGCATATTTCTGCACAGCAGGATTACATGATTCTCAGAAAGAGCATTGATGCCAGACGCCAGGATATCAAGTTCAACTTGCTTTGCAGAGTCAATCCCCAGAGTGCGCTCTATGTTCCCACAGAGTTCAAAGATGCAGACCCGGCCAATGGCCAGGCCGTGGTTGTAGGCAGCGGCCCGGGAGGTCTGTTTGCAGCACTCAGGCTTCTGGAATATGGAATCAAGCCAATAGTCATTGAACGCGGTTCAGATGTTCACAAAAGAAAGGCAGACATAGCACTTATCTCCAGGGAGGGGATGGTAAATCCCTCTTCAAACTACAGTTTCGGAGAAGGCGGAGCCGGAACATTTTCAGACGGAAAACTGTACACAAGAAGCAAGAAACGTGGAGAAAACGAAAAGGTTCTTAACCTGTTTGTCCAGTTCGGAGCCAAGGCGGAAATACTGTATGAAGCACATCCACATATAGGTACAGAGGTTCTTCCTGCAATAATTGAGAGGATGCGTAACTGCATTCTCCAGCACGGAGGAGAGTTTCACCTTAACACATGCATGACAGACCTGATTGTGGAAAACAATGTGGTCAAAGGCTGTGTATGCACAGATGAAGAGGGACACGAAAAGTCCTTCAGCGGACCTGTAATCCTTGCCGTTGGAAACGCTGCACGTGATACTTTCAGGATGCTTGAAAAAAGAGGGGTGGATATCCGGGCAAAGAGCATAGCAGTAGGTGTAAGGCTTGAGCATCCGCAGCAGATCATTGACAGCATCCAGTACCATCTGAACGGGGTCAGACCTTCATATCTTCCTGCTGCAGAGTACAGCTTTGTTGAACAGGTGAACGGAAGGGGAGTCTACTCATTCTGCATGTGTCCCGGAGGCTTTGTAGTTCCTGCAGCATCAGACAGGGAACAGGTTGTTGTAAACGGAATGAGTCCGTCAAACAGAGGTTCCAGATGGGCAAACAGCGGAATGGTTACCCAGGTTAACAGTGACGAACTGCCTGGACAGAGTCCTCTGAAGGTTATGGAATATCAGACAGAACTTGAGGAAAAGGCCTACAGTGCAGCACTCAGAACACAGAAAGCACCGGCTCAGAGACTTACAGACTTCCTCAGAGGAAGAACAAGTTCAGACCTTCCTGTTTCAAGTTATGCACCGGGTCTTACCTCTGCCCAGATGGACAGGGTTCTTCCTCTGGATGTTTCAGAAGCACTTAGGAAAGGTTTTGAACAGATGGGAATGAAGGCCCGTGGCTTTGTAACAGAAGAAGCACTGATTATAGGAACAGAAACACGCACAAGCTCTCCGGTCAGGATTGTAAGAAACCCTGAAACATTTGAGAGCACAAGTCATAAAGGACTGTACCCCTGCGGAGAAGGTGCAGGGTATGCAGGAGGAATAGTCAGTGCCGCAGTTGACGGAATCAACTGCGCAGACAGAATCATCAGTTTGGTCTGATTATTCTCCCCATTGCTTATCAAGCCATTCGTAACGTTTGTGAATCCATTCTTTAAGAGAATCAACTTCTTCATCAAAGCTTGATACGTGTGAGAATCCCAAAGCGTCCCAGATAATATTGCTTCCCATGACTTTCCATCTTCTGAAATTATACTCCGCTGCCTTAGCAATCTGTTCGGCTTTAGCATCAATTGCTACGTCAACAACACTGGTATTTCCAGCAAACAGATATTTAATTTCACTCCATCTTTGTTTCAAAGCAGTGATGAAACTTTCATTAGAAAGAAGATACAGGTACCAGTTTGTGGAACTGCCGCTGGATTGTCTGAGCCAGTATCCTTCGGGACTCTTGTAGTCATCAGAATCAGAATCAAGTCCCGTGCTTCCGAAAGAGTTGTCAAAATCCCAGTGTGGTCCCATATGAATCATATGGTCATCATCGCTATAATACATGTAGACTGAGGTAAGGAAATAGGCATCGAGGTTTTTGGCAAATTCTTCAAGAATGTACCAATCAATGAAAGAATTAATATTAATATAATCAATTGTTCCAACATCAACTGAAGGGAAATCCGGGTCGGTCAGCTTTGTTTCAACATCCCTGATTATACCCTTCATGTATTCAACGTAGACTGTTGCATCTTTATCATCAAAATCTGGATCTTTGAGAGTAAAAGGCAGTTTGCAAATGTCAGAAGTGAAAGTCCATGTGGCATCTCTTCTGAAGTCAATTTCAAGAATGAATCCACCTTTTGAGAAATCTTCCGGGTCTGTATAATCCTCAATGTTATGTATATTCAGACGTTTTTTGTTAATCTGAATCGATTCTGCTACCGCATAGGTTCCCATGTATTCATCATTGAGAACAAGGTCTGCAAATTCATATGACGGGCTCCATTCTTTGCCGCGTTTTATTGATTTTGCAAGATATCCAGACAACCAGTTTCTGAGAAGGGATTTATCATAAATGTTCGAAATCAGAGACCATTTCTTTGCCTCTGCCATACCAAGAACTGATGTTTTTTCATTAAACTTGATGTTGTAACCTTTTTTGTCATTTCCCCAGGATGAGTTTCCTCGACCTTTAATACCAATTGTATCGTTTACTGATCCTGAAGAATCTTCTATCTGATATGAGGAATTCTTTATATATTCTTCTCTTGTAATTGTCTCTTTATCCGGTGTTTCTATTGTAATTGTAGGGATTCCCGTGCCGGAATAACCCGGAAATGCATTGTTTAAGTATTCTTTATCTGCTAGTTGGTCAATGGTTACTTCTTTACACGCTATAACCGTGAGCAGTGTAAGAATTATTATCAAAAGAATGCAATATTTCTTCATGGAGACACCTCTTCTACAGTTTTACCCGAAGTCCAAGATTTCCTTTTGCTTCAAAATCAATTGAATTGTTATATCCGATATGACTAGGCTGAACAGTTATTTTCAGATCTATTCCTGTAGTAAGAGCCAATTTTTCGCTGATTTTGAAAGCAAAACCCGTGTTTAGTCCTAATGTGGGAAATACACGGCTGGTAGAGTAAATACTTCTTATGTCTATGCCGGCTTTTATTGTTGTGTCAAAGCTGGTTTTTTCAGAAATCTGTTTCGGAAATACGATTTTTGCACATAGACTGAAAACACGATATGGCTCTGTAAACTCTGCGTATTTGTATGCTGAATACTGAAAAGCCATTCCAAGATTAATTTTCCCAGTGTTGAAGGAAAAACCTAAATCTCCTCCACCTCCATACGTAGAGTTGTAGTGGACGTTTGAACGCATGGTTATCAATTGATATGAATAGGGGGAACCTCCCAAATCAATGGTCCAACTCGATGCAAATGCACAGATATTAATAAAAACAATGATTAGGATAATAGTAATTATACGTCGTTTCATTTAATTACCCTCCTATTAATTTCTGCACTGATTACATCAGAACGGATTTGGTAATTGTGAAGTAAATAAGCAGTGACAGTGCATCAACAATAGTTGTGATGAACGGACTTGCCATTACTGCAGGGTCAAATCCGAGTTTTTTTGCAATGATAGGCAGTGAACAACCTATAGTTTTTGCAACTATAACTGTTAAGGCCATTGTGGCACATACAACAAGGGCAACCTTAACAGTTACATCGGGATTTGAAAGCAGGATTCTGTCAACAAGCATTACCTTTCCGAAACAGACAACAGCAAGGGAAATACCACAGAGGACTGCTGTACACAGTTCCTTGAGAATTACCTTTCCAATGTCCTCAAACTCAATTTCTCCAAGGCTCAATGCCCTTATTATGGTAACTGAACTCTGAGAACCGGAGTTTCCACCTGTGTCCATCAGCATCGGGATGAATGCGGTAAGAACAACAAGACGTGCAAGGGCGGTTTCAAACCCGGTAATGATAAGGCCTGTGAATGTTGCACTTATCATCAATATGAGAAGCCATGGGATTCTATGAATGAAAAGGTCAATCGGGGTGGAGCGTAGGTAGGTCTTATCTGAAGGCGTCATACCTGCCATGATTTCCATATCTTCAGTTGCCTCTTCCTGCATAACGTCCATAGCGTCGTCAACAGTGATGATACCGACCATTCTTCCTTCCGAATCAACTACCGGCAGTGCCAGCAGGTTGTACTTGCTGAACATCTGGGCCACTTCTTCCTGGTCGGTATGGGTACTTACACTTATGAAGTTTGTTTCCATTATGCTGGAAACAAGCATGTTGTCATCTTTGGCAAGGAGCAGGTCCTTGATTGAACACAGACCTACAAGCTTTCTGCTTTCCGTTACATAGCAGGTATAGATTGTTTCCTTGTCTACACCTGTGGCCCTGATGTGTTTGATTGCAGTCTCGACCGTCATGTCGGCTTTGAGCCATACATACTCGGTTGTCATTACAGAACCTGCACTGTCTTCAGGGTAGTGGAGTATCTGGTTGATGTCGCGTCTCATTGACGGAGCAGCCTGGGCAAGAATACGTCTGACAACGTTTGCAGGCATTTCCTCAACAAGGTCTACAGCATCGTCAACGTAGAGCTCGTTGATAACGGCTTTAAGTTCGGTATCGGAGAAACTCTGAATCAGAAGCTCCTGATTGTCAGGTTCCATCTCAACGAAGGTCTCTGCAGCAAGATCCTTGGGAAGCAGACGGAAAAGCATGGGCAGATGCTGCTCATCAAGGTCATCAAATATTGCTGCGATATCGGCAGGGTTCATTGTGGTCAGTATGTCTTTAACAGATGCATACTTCCTGCCTTCCAACAGAATTTTGAGTGTTTCTTCTACTGTGACAATATTGCGTTCTGCCATTGTACCGTACAGTCAGTGCAATACAGAAATCCGGGCTGTCAGAAAGCCTTCCGGAGGAATGCGTTTCTACTTGGGCCAGGGTCTGCTGATTCCATGACAATTCCTCCTGATTTTTTAAGTTAGCCCGTCTCATTTCATTTGTCAAGGCGTTTAATATTCTGTATAGTTATGAGTCAGGGATGAAATCGTGATTTCAAAGAAAATACTTACAGCATTACTGCTGATCTTTATATGCGTTTCCGCTTTATCTGCAACTTCATACACCGTTGTTGGATATACATACAAGATAAACGGAGATACGGAAGAATTTGCTATAGACAACCTTATAAATCCTCATGAGAAAGAGTTTTTCCTTGAAGAAACTGAACTTCGGGAAGCTATCGAACGTAAACAGCAGATTCTGTGGAATACTGTTCTGTTTGACAGGGCAGATGTAAAATATTCAATAGCATCATCCGTTGATACGGATCACTATGTAATAATTGAAGTTGAGGTTACAGATGCCAACTCCAGCATAATCTTTCCTTATCCCAAGTTTGACTCCAACTACGGTTTTGTTTTCGGACTCAGATACAAGGAAAAGAACCTGCTTGGACGCATGGCCACAATGGATATCTCTTTGGATATAATGCAACAGGGGAAGTCTTTCAAGACAGGTGACTATTCCTTTGACATTCCAATAAAAGGGCTTGTAATTAAAGATGCAGAGCTGTCAGCCAAGATTTCCGGAGATATCGACCTTCTCCATACGGAGAACTCTTTTGTCAGGTTTGAACTGGATGAGAAGGGCTGGAAGATAGGCACTGCAAGTATAGTTGTTGCCCTTGATCTTAGATACCAGTACGGTGATAACACCGAATCCAAATACAAAATTAAACTTGCTGAAACAGGATGGCAGGCAGGACCTGGGAAAATACATACCGGTTTTGAACTTGAATTCAAACCAACATTGACCCCTATAGTTGGTAAGTTTGCTCTTGATATAGGATACACGGATATTCAGGTGGGAACAGCAAAACTTGCCGCAGCTTTCAGCGGCCTTTATTATCCTGTTGCGCCAGCCCCCTATATGGACGAGGAATCATACCACAAAATAACGTTCGGTGTTTCTGAGTTTGACCTTGATGGATTTGTACTGTCTGAAGTCCCTGTTCTGACATTCCAACCCGGTCAAAGTGATGAAATAAAAACCAGGTTGTATTCGATAGAAAACACCATCACCCTGAGCATGCCTGACGGTAAACTTGTCGGAAAAAAACTGAATAACAACGTCTACTGGCGTATTTATGGCATGGAAGACAGTGAGGACAAGAAAAGCAGCACTCTTGTAACAAACTTTATCAAGACAAACACAAGTTTCTCGTTCAATATCTTTAACGATTACACTAATTCATACATCTTTAAAACATGGCGTGATGATATTAAGGGTTTCAACAGGTTTGACCTGGATGTCAGGGCGGAGAGAACTTTCAAATTCCTGGATGATATGTTCAGCATTTCTCCGATAATAACGCTCTACAACCGCTTTTTTGTTGGCAATAAAGTGGAATACTCACCACTTATTGAGTTTGCTATTTCAGCGTCTGCAGACGGTGGAGAGATTAACAGAGTCAATTCCGGAGAAGACTTCTTTGCCTTCCGTGATAATTTCAGGCAGGGGTTAACTTACAGTCTTCAGGCTGCAGGTCGATATATTCCTACAAAACGTCTCCAGTTTTTCCTCAGAGGGGAAATGATAGTTTTCCCATTTTATAACTCCTTCTTTAATCCCTCGATAAGGGTTCTTGGAATGGCTTCTAC
>Ga0310696_10004369_pt1 | contig 17341 bp, 13 predicted proteins | sample AusTroGonzalo_MG_4_FD_203885 | JGI IMG/M metagenome (GOLD analysis project Ga0310696, IMG submission 203885) | Bovine rumen microbial communities from tropical cattle in Woodstock, Queensland, Australia - Gonzalo_02 (v2) (version 2) | ecosystem: Host-associated > Mammals > Digestive system >...
TAAATAAATCCATAAGCCTATGTCAATTTCACTGAAAAACCGCAGCCTGATTTCCATCAGCGACTACACGCCGGAAGAAATCTGCCATGTCCTCGACATCGCCGAGGACTTTGAGAAAAACCCGCACCAGAACCTGCTGAACGGCCGCATCATCGCCTCGCTGTTCTTCGAGCCCTCCACCCGCACACGCCTGAGCTTTGAGACCGCCATCCAACTCTTGGGCGGCAACGTTATCGGCTTCAGCAGCACAGCTGGAACAAGCATCCAGAAGGGCGAATCCCTTGCCGACACCATCACCATGGTGGCCAGCTATGCCGACCTCATCGTCATGCGTAATCCCATTGAAGGTTCAGCGCGTTTCGCCTCCGAGGTGTCGAAAGTGCCGGTCATCAACGCGGGCGACGGTGCCAACCAGCACCCCACCCAGTGCATGCTTGACCTTTACAGCATCCGCAAGACTCAAGGCACGCTTGAAAACCTTGAAATCACCCTTGTCGGCGACCTGAAATACGGTCGTACCGTCCACAGCCTCGTGGAGGCCATGTGCCACTTCAACGCAAAGTTCAACCTCGTTTCGCCCGTCGAACTGAAGCTACCCAGCGTCGTCAAGCAACACATCAAGGACCGCAACCTCGAATACCACCAGTACACCGAATTGGAGGAGGCCATCCCCCACTCCGACATCATCTACATGACCCGCATCCAGCGCGAGCGTTTCCCCGATCCAGAGGAATACGAGAAGGTGAAGAACTCCTACGTGCTGCGCAACGCCATGCTCGATGCTTCCAAGCCCAACTGCCGCGTGTTGCACCCGCTGCCACGCGTCAACGAAATCCACGTGGACGTCGACGCCAACCCGAAGGCATATTACTTCCAACAGGCACAGAATGGCGTATACGCTCGTCAAGCCTTAATTGCTTCAATATTAGGGTTGAAATAATTCAAAATTCAAAATTCAAAATTTAAAATTCAAAATTATGGCGAGTTACAAGAGGTTTGAAGATTTACCCATTTGGCAAGAAGCTCGAGACTTCTCAAAGAAAGTGTTTTGGGCTTCCAAAGAAGGTGAGTTTTCAAAAGAGTTTCGGCTGTGTTCACAAATTCGAGCTTCATCAGGTTCGATTATGGACAATATAGCTGAAGGCTTTGAAAGAAATGGCAATGGAGAATTCAAGCAGTTCCTTTACGTTGCTAAAGGTTCTTGCGGAGAATCTCGCAGCCAACTCTACCGTGCGTTTGATTACGGGTTCTTGCCAGAAGAACAATTTGAAGCATTAAAAACTCAATCAGAAGAAATTTCTAAATCAATAAGCAGCTTCATTGATTATTTGCAAGGCTCAGAAATCAAAGGAGCAAAATTCAAATCTCAATACGATACTAAATAATTGAATTTTAAATCTTTAAATCTTAAATCTTTAAATTCAAAACTATGGAAAAGAAAAAAGAATTGACCGTCAGCGCCATTGAGAATGGCACCGTCATCGACCATATCCCCGCCGACAAAGTGTTCCAAGTCGTCAAGATCCTGGGCTTGGAGAAAGTTAGCAACCCTGTGTATTTCGGCACCAACGTGGAGAGCAAGAAATACGGCAAGAAAGGCTTCATCAAAGTCTCCGACAAGTACTTCGCTGCCGAAGACGTGAACAAAATCGCCCTTGTCGCCCCCACTGCCTCCATCATCGAAATCAAGGACTTTGAGGTCATCAGGAAGCAGACCGTGACCATTCCCGAGCGCATCGAGCACATCGTGAAGTGCTTCAACCCGAACTGCGTCACCAACAAGGAGCACGACGTGCCGACCAAGTTCACCGTCGTCAAGGATGCACAAGGCAACATCAAACTGCACTGCCACTATTGCGAGAAGAACACCACCCAAGACAAACTTGAATTCATCTGATTATGAAGAAGATCGTTGTAGGTATCATCCTCATTTGGGGTATTGGTGCCTACAACGGATTCGTGAAGAAGCAGGAAGCCATGACCACGGCCTGGGGTCAGGTGGAAAATGTCTATCAACGCCGTGCTGACCTTGTACCCAACCTCGTCGCCTTGGTGAAGAACTACGCGGAATACGAACAAGGCACGCTCATTGCCGTAACGGAAGCCCGTGCCAAAGCCGCCAACGCCACCGTCAACACGGAGAACTTCGACGAAACCGAGTTCGCCAACTTTGAAGCTGCCCAAAAGGAGCTGGGCAACTCATTGAACCGCCTTATTGTAGAGGTGGAGAACTACCCTGACCTGAAAGCCAACGAGGAATATCTCACCTTACAGGCCCAATTGGCCGGTTGCGAGAACCGCATCCTGACTGAGCGCCAACGCTTCAACGAGACTGCCAAAGCCTACAACCAAAGCATCCGCCAATTCCCGAACAGTTTGGTTGCCAATATGTTCGGATTTGAAAAGCGGCCTTATTTTGAGGCTGAGGCTGAGAAGGTGCCGGAGACGTTCTAAACGTTGCTTTCATTATAACAGAATCGGGCGGAATCCTAATGGGTTCTGCCCGATTTTTCGTCCGATGAGCACCTCATTAACAAGTATACCTCTCAATACGGCATTGATGTTGCTTGCTGTCACGGTGGTAAGTGATGCCAACGAGCAGCAGATTGTCGGTGTACTGAGCCACCTTCTCGGGATACTTTCTGCATTTGATTTGCTCAATTGCGGTATCAACGGCCTTGTCGTATTTCAGCTCGATGACGATGGCTGGCGAATCGACATTCTTACGCGGGATGAGCACCAAGTCGGCGAAGCCCTTACCTGTAGCCAACTCCCGATGGATGATGTAGTCGTTGGCGGCGTAATAGTATGCGATACTTAGCACACAGGCCAACGAGTTTTCATCGTTATAACTCAATATGCTGGTGTTCTCGTCGTGGGCGGCATCCACGCCACGAGCCACAGCCTCTTCATCTCCACGAAGCGTAGCCTGAAGAAGCCGCTCCGAAGCCTCCAATGCCTTCATCACAGTAGTCCAGTTATTGGCTTCCACGGCATTAACCATTTCCCCTGCCACCTCCTTGTTCGGGATATAGCACTCGCTCTTGCGCCAGTCGTAACTGAGGTAACCCAAGTGGATGAGTACTGTCAGCACATCGTCCTTTGAATGGATGATAGACATGTCGTTTTGAAACTTAGTCGGGTTGACTTTGCAGCGTTCCCCTGCCAGCATTCGTACTACATCGTCCTTCAGACCTTCATAGTTCATCTGGATATAATGCGCCACAGCATCATACGAGCCTGTGGCCGCCCAAAAACTACGGCAGCGGCCTGCGTCAACCGCCTGCATCACCGAGTTTGGGTTGAAGATGGAATGCTCGTCACCTATCTGGTAGCCGTCATACCATTTCTCCAATTCATCGAAGTCCATGTGATGCTTTTCGGCCAAAGTTCTTACCTCTTCTTTGGTGAATCCAAAATAGGAGGACATCCGTCTTGGCTCCACCATGGAGTATTCTGTGAAATTGTTTAGAGCCGATTCGGTCTTGTATTTCTTGATGGGCAGGATACCTGTCATATAGACTCCAGCGAACACCTGTGGAGAGTTGCTCCCCTTGAACATTCGGCGCAGCCAACTGACAAACTCATCCATGGCATGAGTGCCAGCCTTGAACTCACGGCAGATGGCATCCCACTCATCAATGATGAAGATAAATGGTTGTTGGGTAGAGTCGGTTACACGAATAAGATAGGCCATCAGGTCATCACCTTCCATGACAGGAATGTTCGAAAATACCTTGTGGATGTCAACTATCAACTCTTTTTGGACATGTCCCATGATGCTCTCATCCTTGAAACGCGTGGTGAAATTGGTCAAGTCAAGGAAGATGACAGGATACTTGTTCAAATGCTTTTCAAACGATGGGTCAGAAGCAATCTCAAGATCGGTGAAAAGGCTGCGCGAATCGCACGAGTAGTCGTAATAGGCGCACAACATCTTGGCCGCCACAGACTTGCCAAAACGCCGACTGCGCGACACGCAACTGAAACTACGCTCTGTGAAAAGCGTGCTGTTGACAATGGAGATAAGCCCCGACTTGTCAACATATTCACTGTTCCTAACCCTCTGGAACCCTGCATTGCCGATATTGATATATGCGCCCATAGTATTTGATTTTGGTGCAAAGGTAACAATAATTTTACGAATGCTCCACATTACGAATGAAAAAGTATCTCTCGTACTTTCCGCAATCAATTTTCTACACAATTCGCCAGATTTCTCACAAACTTCTCTTAAATCTCTCATAAAACACATTGCTTATTGGTCAATGCATCTATAATTAGTCTATCATATATTTGATTATCAATAATAAACCCGACAACAAACGACTACTGTCGACAACAAACGTTTAATCAACGGCTTTATCTTGACAGATGTTTTTTCTTTGTAGCGTATAACACATGCGAAATGGAAACCATGAAAGAAAATGAGATTGTGCTTTATCAGCCTGATGAAACGGTAAGATTGGAAGTGAGGATACAAGAGGATTCGGTTTGGCTCACTCAGCAACAAATTGCCGATCTTTTCGGGACGAAACGCCCAGCCATCACAAAGCACCTAAAGAACATCTATTCCAGCGGAGAACTCGACGAAAGCAGCACATGTTCCATTTTGGAACTTATGGGTAACGATGGAAAACAAGTTTATTCCATCAAAATTTACAATCTTGATGCCATTTTGTCGGTAGGCTATCGCGTCAACAGCATCAATGCAACGGCTTTTCGCCGATGGGCCAATAAGGTTCTTAAAGAATATCTACTCCGAGGATACGCTATTAGGCAACAATTACAAGCATTTCAGTTGCAATTGGATACACGTTTCAACGAACAGAATAACAGAATCCAATTATTGGAAGAGAAAACGAATCTTCATTCGGAAAAGATAGACTTCTTCATCCGCACCAATCAGCCGCCAGTGGAAGGTGTCCTGTTTGAAGGCCAAGTCCTTGATGCACGCCTGTTTGCCGAGAACTTGATAAAGACTGCGCGACAAGAAATCATTCTCATCGACAATTACATTGACGCTTCGGACTTTGACATCCTTGAATGTCGTAGTGCCGGCGTGGAGGCAACCATCTTTGTGGAACGAATCACCCCAGCCCTATTGGTTTTGCAGTCCGATTGTCTCGTACAGACTGGCCGCAAGACGGAGCTGCGAGCCACACGCACACGTGTCCACGACCGTTTTCTTATCATTGACAACCAAGTCTATCATCTGGGCGCGTCGCTCAAAGATTTGGGACGAAAGCTTTTCGCTTTCAGCAAAATGGGATTGGAGAAGACGGTGATTATGGGACAAGTGAATCCCGACTTACGCCGGACATCGACCAAATAAAACAATGGTCAATAAGCCGTCCTTTTTGTTTAGGAGGCAAAACGTAAAACTTTCCGTAGTTGATTATTCCAATTGGAATTGGCGTATAGTGTTTATTCTCTTCTCTCGACGGTGATAGGCGAAGCTTCGACACCGTCTGCCGCTCCAATTTCAGGTGATGCAGACAATACCAAATATTCAATCGTCAAATTTATCATCCATCATATACTCATAATGAGATCGTCCTATTTTTTTGAATAACGACTTAAAAGCATTGAAAATCACAACAGGTTCTTGTTTAACAATACTGTCATAATACATATCGTCCATCGCGGCTGTTCCATGGCTTTCATCATTGACAAGAGAAATAAATGCAGACTCTACAATATACTCTGGAGATCCTTCTTCGAAAGTATCTATAGCTGCCCAAGTAATAGTAGTTCCTGTTTTCTTTATACCAACAAAGTCCAAATAAGAGTCTATCACCCTTCGCATTGTATTCGCTAGCATTACATTCTGACTTTTATCCGTTCCCATTGTATCTTTTGCTTTCTTCAGGTTTTCCCACATCATACTATAATCATTTTTGATAGTACAGTTTTCTCCAGTGTACGATATTTTGGAAAAAGAATTACATTTCTCTATTATATGATGATATTGATTTGTGTTGATGGGTCTACGGTTGAATGATACTTCTTTATAAAAATAAAAATTATGTGTAAAGATGAATAACTGCTCTATATTGGGATTTAAAAACTCTTGCCTTTCGGGTTTATTCTCACTACCTTTATACCTCGCCAGTTGATGGATTAAGCTTGTTATAACAAACATCACCTTGCTGTCAAGGCTTGAAACAGGATCATCAATGACAATTATTTTCTTCTTTGATGCACCATGTTCAATATCATCAGTCCCAAGGCATAATTGATAAAAGTAAAGAAATGATATAAAGGTCTTCTCACCCTCACTCAATGATTTATATACATTTGACGAAGAAGATACGTTACGCTTGAGATAGTATGTAGGTGCTGATAATGTGTCATCTTTCTTCTCCTTAATCTCAAAGCCATCAAATCCAACATTTTTAAGTATCTTTTTGATGTTATTTACTGCATCTGTTGTGTTTACGGTTTTCTTTCGGAGTTCGTCAGTTTGATGACGCAAGTATGTCTCTTGGTTTTGCAGGGATAACTGAGTGAAAGCGTTAGCTGACAAAACTGTATCATACTTTTCGTTCCATTTATCAAAACGTTCTATATCAGTCCTACTGTCTTCAGCAATGTATTTCTGGACATCGCATATCCACTGGTTCTGTAAAGTGGAAAGATTCTCAAAATCGCGATTGTTACTCTCTATAAGCATTTTTATCTCTTGCATTCTGGCTAACAACCCAGACAGAGATGGGATTGATTTCTTTTCATTTGGTTTGCTCTTCTTTTCGTTTATTGCTTGTACAAAACTATCACGAATAGCTGTCATTTCTCCAATAACCGACGAAACCTTATTATCTGGATTGAAAACCTTTACAATGTCGTCAAGAACAGCAAGTTGAGATTGAACACCCGTGTAATAGACTTTTGCTTTTTCCCTAAGTCCATCCATCTTCTCTTTATAAGTTTTGTCAAAAAACTGTTCTAATTTGTGTTTTAATGCATTTTTGTCAGTAAATGGTTGCTGGCAGAATGGACACACATCCCCAGATTGCTCCATATAAGGCATACCACTCTCCACCCAGGTTGACATCTGTAATTGATCGATGAGTTTCGCAATATCAACATCCTCGTTCCCAACTATTACCTCACCTAAAAGAACGGCAATATCTGGCTCTTCGGAAATCAGCACATTGAACGCATCAATGTCAATGTTATTAGAAATGTATTTCAAGCCATTAGCATATACCCGATTGTACTCTTGTATGAGCTCTGGCAAAGTCTTAACTGAATTCGTTTGAAGGAGGAATGGCCTAATATGTATCAAAAAACTCTTTTTGCTTCCACCATAAGGTAATGTGGCATTACGGCAAGTTGAAAACTGATTCCTCTTTGAGAAAACAATTTCTTCAAGTGATTTCAACTTAGTATCATGCAATTTGTTTATCCTTTCCTCCCTTTCCTTCGTTCCCGCCTTGAGTTTTTGGATTTTTTTTATTTCATCGTTTAAAGTGTCAATTTGTTTATCAACTATATCATTGGTTTTATTAAGAGAAAAAATACCACGTTGCTCGTCTTTCAAGATAAAGTTCTCTTTTTTAAACTCTTCGTCATATACCAGTATAGTTTGTGCTAAAGGATCGTATCCTATTTGGCTACAATCAACAAAATCAGAAGATTGTTCTGTCGTAGGCAGTGTAATGTTATGAAGATATTTTGCAATAGTGGATTTGCCGCTACCATTATAGCCAAAAAAGAAATTAATCTTCTTATTCGTATCAACATCCACACCTGTAGCATCATATGAGGCTACATTCTTAATGACTAACCGTGATATCATATTATGCAAATTTAAAAACTGGTTTATCCTATTCTTTAGACAATTGAACAAATCGAACATTTAAACAACTCAAAAACCCTCACAATACAGCTTTCACTATAAAAAATCACAACCCCACTTTCTAAGCCTCAATAAATATAGTTAAGCAACTATATATAAATGTTTTACATAACAATCTCCCCGTCAAGATCAAGTAGGTATTAGTTTTGCAAAGATAAGGAGTTTTTTGTATTCGTCGTAGTCCTTTCTATTTTTCACCCCCAACCCTTCGCCAAGCATAGGTTTTTTCTATCCTTTTCCTTTTTTATTGATATTTTCCCTATTTTTGCCCCTGTCTTGCGCCCAAAAACGCATGGCAGACATATTGGCAAGATAGATAGCAGTATCTAATTCTGAGAAGTTCAACTTATACAATCTTCCAAACAGCTACGGACTTCGAGGGATGGGGATACGCCAGTTATGGCGTACCCTTTCCTTTTCGTTCCGTAGCGGGGTTTTCCGGAAGATTGTCCCTAAGTTGAAGCGAACAAGGTTAAGGGTACGCTTCTTTTTTGTCCATTAGGTTGAATATCAAGAAATATGACTATATATGGACAACTTGAATTTATATCACGAATTGGAATCCCTTCTCAGGAAGGATTCAAAATATTGCATGGATGATGGTGTGCTCATCAAGAACAAAATTGTTGAAGATGCATTAGGTCTTCGGCCTGAATTGCTAAAGTATCTTCTTTCACACGAAGGATTGAAAAAGAATTTCTTCTGCGATGTTGACGGAATACTCGTTTTCGACAAAGTGAAGTTTCAGCAATTCGTAATGAACAAATCTTTCCTTCCTGACAGTTACACCGCTTTCAAAAACAAAATAGGGCTAACGGTCGAAGATGGACGTTTTATTAGCGAAAGCCGAGAGGTTGTGCTTGCATGGCCATATAAGGACTGTATGTTGGAAGGTGGGCAAACAAAGGAGGATGCCAAACGAAATGAGGTTTTCTGGAGCGAAACTCTCGCACCTGATGAAATCACTCGCTTAACCGAACCCAAAGCGTTGAAGGGGTTCAAGCGGTATGATAAAGACGGCGAGCATAGTGTTTCTCAATTACTTCCGATAGACAACCTTCTTATTAAAGGCAATAACCTGCTCGCTTTGTATTCTTTGAAAGAACGTTTCTCTGGCAAGGTGAAGATGATTTATATTGATCCACCGTATTACTTTTCCAAGAATAAACCTGGAGATTCTTTTTGCTACAATTCAAACTTCAAACTTAGCACGTGGCTTGTCTTTATGCGTGATAGGCTAAAAGTAGCAAATGAGTTACTTTCAAATGATGGGGTGTTATTATGTCACATCAAAGAAGATGGCGTACATTGGCTTAAGGTTTTAATGGAAGAAATCTTTGGGACAGACAATTTTGTTGAGACGTTTATTTGGAAAAATACCGATAACCCAGATTCTTTATCTAAAAAATCTCGCTCTGCCGTTGAATACATAATATGTTTCGAGAGGAAAAAAGATGCATCCCGTGAATATTTAGGTAAAGAAACCGAAAATGGGGACGCTCCGCTCCTCAACTCTGGGAATAGTATACACGAATTGCGTTTCCCTCCTAATACAATTAAATTCAACATTCCAGACGACACTTATCCAGCAGGGCAACCTGATAGAGTAGAACTTGTAACCGAAGTAAAAGTTGTCAACCATAGTAACGTAAACGAAGTTGTATTAAAGGGTGAATTTAAGTGGGGGCAACAGATGTTAGATGAAGAAATTGCTAATGGGACATTCTTTCTGGTTAAAACAAACAAATTTTCTATACGTTTTCAACGTCCAGAAGGTACCACGATGGCCCCTGAAAAGTATTTTGACGACCAATACCTTTCAAAGGCTATTGGGGTTGGAAGCAACGAAGATGCAAGCACTCATCTAAAAAATATGGGAATCAATTTTTCATTTTCAAAACCAGAAAGTGTTGTGGCATATTTTGTTCGTGCTGTCACAAAGGAGAATGATTGGGTGATGGATTTCTTTGTGGGTAGTGGAACGACAGCAGCAGTAGCGATGAAAATGAATCGTCGGTTTATTGCAGTAGACCAAATGGATTACATTGGCACAGAAACACTGAAACGATTGAGAAAGGTAATTGAAGGAGAGCAAGGCGGCATATCAACATCCGTGGGGTGGCAAGGAGGAGGTTCTTTTGTTTATTGTGAACTTGCCAAGACCAACCAACAATTCGTTGACGAAATTGTATCTGCAAAAAGCCATGAAATTTTACTGGATATTTGGCGACGAATGAAGGCAACAGGTTATCTGAATTATAAAATCAACATTTCAACTATTGATGAAAATGCTGAAAGTTTTGACGCACTAAGTTTAGATGATCAAAAGCATTTCCTTATGGAATGCCTTGACAAGAATCTGCTTTACATACCGATCAGCGATATGGATAGCGAAGAGTATTCTATCAGCGAGGATGATAAGCGTCTGACCAAAGAGTTTTACAAAAAATCGCAAGCATGACTATCAAGGATCTTTTTTATAATGGATTGTTGGAAGGAACAATTAGCCTTGTTCCGATTCCAGATTACTTTGAAACGAGCTTGTCGAAACGCCTAAGACCGTATCAACAGGAATGCTTTCGCAATTTCCTTATGTACATGGGAAACGATTTTGACGGAAAGCAAGAACGCCCTCACCTTCTTTTTCACATGGCCACTGGCTCGGGTAAAACCCTGATAATGGCAGGTGCCATGTTGTATCTCTACGAACAAGGCTACCGCAACTTTTTGTTCTTTGTTGACAGTACGAACATCGTAGAAAAGACCAAGGACAACTTTCTTAATCCTTCTTCCTCCAAGTATTTGTTTGCTCCACAAATTATCGTAAATGGGAATCGTGTCGAAGTCCGCAAGGTTGACAATTTCCAAGGAGCGGCCACTGATTGCATCAACCTCTGTCTATGCACAATTCAAGGGCTACATTCAGACCTTAATTCGGAGAAGGAAAATGCTGTAACCTATGACGACTTCGCTGACCAACCCATAGTGCTTATTTCCGATGAGGCTCACCACATGAATGCAGCCACAAGACGAGGCGGGGTGAACCCCGAAGATGAGCAGCACACAAAGGACTGGGAATCAACGGTAATGCGCATTCTCAACAAAGACAATGGCACACTACCCAATGTTCTACTTGATTTCACAGCCACAGCCGATCTTACCGACCCTTTGATAGCACAAAAATATGAGGACAAGGTCATTTTCGACTATCCCTTAAAAAAGTTCCGCGAGGACTTGTATTCAAAAGATGTTGAGGTTGTAGAAAGCGACCTTGAACCTCTTGATATGGCCTTGCAAGCGATGATTCTGAGTCAGTACAAGCGTAAACTTTTCGCTGACATAAAGCAGAATATCAAGCCTGTAGTTCTGCTCAAATCAAAGACTATCGGAGCAAACAAAGATATTTTCGACCAATTCAAACAAGCCCTCTTAAACTTTGATATATCAGGTGTGGATAGAATCCGTGCTCGCGCCAAAGACGACCTTGCCGCTGCCTTTGATTATTTTGACGAGCATCATATCTCAACCAGCAATCTCATACTCGAATTGCAAGAGGATTTTACTGAAGAGCGTCTTCTCCTTGTTGATGGAAACAATATTTCATCCGAAAAACAACTGTTGCTAAATTCTCTTGAAGATGCTGACAACGAGATACGCGCAATCTTTGCGGTTGATATGCTTAACGAGGGATGGGATGTGCTTAACCTCTATGATATTGTCAGGTTATACAACACGCGAGATGCAGCTAACAATAGACCGGGTAAGACCACGATGCAGGAAGCCCAGCTGATAGGTCGTGGCGCACGATACATGCCGTTTGTTGACCCAAATAATCCTGCATTGGATGCAGATAAACGCAAATACGATGGTGATGCTACTAATCCCCTACGAGTAATAGAGAAGCTACATTATCACAGTACCTACAACCCTCGTTACATACAAGAACTCCATACAGCTCTTGTCGAAACGGGTATTATTCCTGATACTAAAATCCAATTAGATTTGTTCTTGAAACAGGATTTTAAGGAAAGCCGTTTGTATGAAAAAGGACTTGTCTTTTTAAACAGAAGAATCCCTCTGTCAGAAGCCGAAGATGACGGCTCTATTGGTAAGAGTATTCTCCAAAAAACCTTTAGTGTTTCAGTACATACTGGACAGATGCGCACAAATCAAGTCTTTTCGGATAATACAGAAACAACTATCATTTCGACCAAGATACTTCCCAGTAAATTCAAAGACATTGACTATCATGTAGTGAGAAGTGCCATGAACAGTTTCGCCTCGTTCAGCTTTGACCGCTTGAAGAAACTGTATCCTCAATTAAAATCGAGCAGGGAATTCATAACGAGCGATAACTATCTTGCCAACCTTGATATTAGAATCAGCGGCACCAAAAACTCCATCGCCGATTATTCGCAATCTGACAAGCTGATGATTGCAAAAACGGTATTTAAAGAAATTGAGCCTTTGCTTTTAATTCGTGGAAAGTCATATAAAGGAACTCATGAGTTTAAGCCATTCCATATAAAAGACAAATTCCGCGATGTGATTCAACTGAATGTAACGATTCCAAAAGATGGCAACCAAGAGTTTGGCGTTTCCATGAGAACACCACGAAATCCTAAATACGCATTAGACCTTTCAACTGTAAAATGGTACGCCTACAATGATAATTACGGCACCTCAGAAGAAAAGGCACTTGTTAAATACATTGAAGCCATCATGCCAAAATTGGAAGAGAAATACGATGAGATTTATCTGGTTCGAAATGAGAAAGATATTCAGATATTCAGTTTTGACACTGGCCAAGCTTTTGAACCCGACTTTGTTTTATTCCTGCGAATCAAAGGGACTTCAGACAAATACGACAATCTGCAACTGTTTATTGAGCCCAAGGGCGATGGTCTTTTGAAGCAAGATAAATGGAAAAATGATTTTCTGAAACAAATCAAACAAACAGCCGAAATCCACTATTGCACAAGTGTCGATAATTACCTCGTATGGGGCATACCATTCTTCAACGAGGCGTACAACTCTGATTTTGATGCATCGTTTAATGAAGAGGTGTTGAAATACACTCCAACGAGCACTCCGAAAACATTTGTGATACTTTCAAACTCTGAAGTCCCAAAAAAGAAAAAGTTTGTTCAATTTCTCCCTGTCTATTCTGTGCGTGCCGCATGTGGCTCGTTTGAAGACAATGCGTTTATACCCGAGAACGAAGCTGAAGGGTGGATAGAAATCACGGAAACTTGTGTAAATATAAACGAAAACATGTTCATCGTTCATGCTATTGGCGACTCCATGTCACCCCTAATCAAGGACGGTGATTTGTGTCTTTTCGAACTCTACAATACAGAAAGCTGTGCGGACAGAGAGAGCAATATCGTGTTAACCCAGTGCTCCAGTAAGGATGGTGACTACGATTGCAGCTACACCATAAAAAAGTATCATAGTGAGAAATCAATTAACGAAGACGGTACATGGCAACACACCAAAGTGGAACTGATTTCGTTGAATCCTGATTACGACACTATTGAACTTGACAAAAAAGGTGACTATAAAACCGTTGGCATTTTTAGAGGTGTTCTGTAAATGAGAGGAATAACAAGCTCAAAAACTCGTCTTTTTCTTCCCAAATAACCACCCAAACACTCCCATCGTAGAGAAAGCCTCATCCCAACACCCATGCCCCAATTCAGGATAAGTGACGAGAACGACCTCATTGTTGCCAACCTCTCGCAGGGCATCATACATCTGTATACTCCGCGAAGGCATAACCACACCGTCAAGCAATCCGTGGAAAATATAGATGGGAATGCCCTTCATGGCATCAGCATAACTAGGGTCTCCCCCACCGCAGATGGCGATAGCTGCTGCAAACTTCTCCGGCCAACGCTGCAACGCATCCCAAGTGCCATAGCCACCCATCGAGATGCCACAAATGTAAACACGCGTCGAATCCACGGCGCCGCAAGCAGTGAGGCTATCCAGCACTGTCATCACGCCACGTAATTCAGTTGTAGGAATGCTGTCCATCGTGTGTTCAGGCAGGCTCCAATCGGTGTTCACCCAACGTTTTTCGTTCGGGCATTGTGGCACCATCAAAAGGAAAGGATAACGGCTGGTCACGGTATCATCAAGGAAATATTTGATGCAATGCTTCAACTGCATACAATTGTCATTGCCACGCTCTCCTGCACCGTGCAGGAAGATGACCATGGGTAGCGCTTCCGTCATCGTATCGGCTTTCTGCGAGCGATAGAGCCTATAAGGAAGCGTGTCGTTGCCTTCGGTATGGTGATGCGACTCAAACAGGCTCATGTCTATCTTTTGCTCCATCGAAGGACTATTGTTTTCTTGGGCATCCAAATGATTGCCAAACATCAATGCCAACAGTATTAAGAAGATACGTTTCATTACTTAGCCATTTTTCTTGAAAACACTAATCTTTTTCAATACATCAACCCAAAAGCCCACAGCGGAACTATACCTTTCGACCCATACTCAATATCATCCTTTACGACAATGCCGTTTCCCACGTCCTCAATCTGCTTGCGGCCTTTCTTCTTGCCCCCAACTTCAAAAACATAATCGCCTATTTGAAAATCACTTACGGAAGAAGTCGTTACAGGTTCCGTCACGCGAGCGAGGGTATAAAACGCCGTCTCACGCTCGTTGCCAATATCGGTGTTGCCACCAGCAATGGCATACATCAGATTGGTATTGTTAAGATACACCTTATCCACTTTGCCCAGCAAACGAATCCCAGTAATGTCACTCCGCAACTGGTTAATCAATCCAGTCTTTTCCAAATAGAAAAACAAATCACCCACATCATTGCGACTTATGCCCAAATCAGCAGCTATCGCACTCATATTAGGCTTGAAGGGAACACTTTGAGCGATAATGTAAAGCAAGGTTTTGAGTTTTCGCGCCACACCCATACTCAAACCTGCAAACATGGGTATGTCATTTTCCACGGTTTGCAGAATCACACCATTAAGCAGTTGCAAGTAATTGCCTTTCAAAAAGAAAGGATAATAGCCTGTTTGTACATAATCCCTCCATGCTGGGAGCGGCTGCAAATCAGGATACGGAAAGCTGATACGGTTTTCCAAAAGGTCATCCAATGAATGTAACGGCACCTGTACCTGATAACGCAATTGCAGATATTCGCGAAACGACAAGCCGTACATATAATACTGCAACTTCCGCCGCGAGAGGTCTGCCCCACCCTGTTCCAAATCCAAAATGCTGGAGCCTGTATAAATCACCTGCAAACGTGGTATCGAATCGTAAATGTTCTTTATCTCTTGTGACCAATTCTTATATTTATGAATTTCATCGATATAGAGATGTCGTCCTCCTCTCTTGTAAAAATCAAAGGCGAGGTCGAAAAGTGTATGTTTGGTGAAATAGATGTTGTCGGCATACACAAAGAGTGTGTCATCCAATGTGTTATATCGTTTGATATGCTGCAAAAGCATAGTGGTCTTGCCTACACCTCGTGCACCAAGGATGGCTATCAGTTGGGCTTGCCAATCGATTTCATCATGCAAATAGCGGACAAAGCCATCATCGACCAATTCCAACTGAACTTTCATCTGTTCCTTAAGTGTTTCCATAATGTAATCCCTTCATTTTCCGTTTGATGCGGCAAAAATAATAAAAACGCACCAAATTTGGTGCATTTTTAATTAAAAATTGCACTTTTTTTGGTGCATTTTCCGTTTTAATCGGGTGATAAATTGAAAATCAAGCCTGTGCCGTAGGCGTTCCTATCGGGAAGGGTGCCACATTGCTGCCACCGTCCTTAATGGTGCCGAACTGTTGCTCATATTTGGCGATATTCTCGGCCAGAGCCTTGTACAAACGCTTGGCGTTCAAGGGGGTCATAATCACTCTTGAGCGTACCTTAGCTTTTGGTGTGCCAGGCATCATCTGGGCGAAGTCGACGATAAACTCATTGGGCGAGTGGGTGATGATGGCCAGATTGGAGTACTTGCCCTCAGCCACTTCGTCGCTGATTTCGATATTCAGTTGGTTTTTCTGATTGTTTTCCATGATGTTTTCTATTTAAAAAGCGGGGACAGCCTTCCGGTCGTCCCCGCTCAGTTCAACACTTGTTAGAGAGCGGCCTTTTCTTGCAGCTCCTCGTACTCTTCACGAGAACCCACAATCAAGTCCTCATACTCGCGCAGACCTGTGCCGGCAGGAATCTTGTGACCAACAATCACGTTCTCCTTCATGCCGAGCAGGAAGTCGCTCTTGGCAGCGATGGCGGCGTTGGTCAACACCTTGGTGGTCTCCTGGAAGGAGGCAGCCGAGATGAAGCTGTCGGTCGCCAAAGCGGCGCGGGTGATACCTTGCAGCACCTGAGTGGCCGTTGCCGGACGTGCGGGACGCACGGTAGGCAGGGTCAAGTCCTTACGCTTCAATGCGGATTCTTCCTCACGCAGCTTCATGGCGGAAACGATTTCGCCCTTCTGCAACTTGTCGGAAGCACCGTTGTCCTCCACAAAGAACTTGCCGTAGATGTCGTCGTTCTCCTCTTGGAAGGTCAGCTTGTTGACCAACTCGCCTTGCAGGAAGCGGGTGTCGCCCGGGTCGATGATTTCGACCTTACGCATCATCTGACGCACGATGACCTCAAAGTGCTTGTCGTTGATGACCACACCTTGCTGACGGTACACGCTCTGTGCCTCGTTGACGATGTATTCCTGCACCTTCATCGGGCCCATGATGGCCAAAATGCTGGCAGGCGTGATGACACCTTCCGAAAGCGGCTGACCAGCCTTCACGAAGTCGTTCTCCTGAGCCAAAATCTGCTTCGAAGTCGGGATAAGGTAACGTTTTTCCTCACCTGTCTTAGCCGTCACGACGACCTCACGGTTACCACGCTTCAGCTTCTTTTCGAGATGGACGATACCGTCGATTTCGGAAACGATAGCGGGGTCGATGGAGTTACGAGCCTCAAACAGCTCCTGCACACGCGGCAGACCGCCAGTGATATCGCCGCCGCCAGAGACATTACGCGGGATACGCACCAACTGGTCACCAGCACTGATGGCCTCGCCTTCGTCAACGATGACGTGGGCATCCACAGGCAAGTCGTAGGAAACCAAGGTCTCACCGTTTTCATCAACGATGTCGATGAGCGGGTTCTTGGCACCTCTCCTACCCTCGATGATGACGCGCTCGTTAAAGCCAGTCTCAGCGATGGTCTCGTTACGGTAAGTCACGCCCTCGATTACATTCTGGAAGCGGACCTTACCGCTGTGCTCAGAAATGATGGTGGCGTTGTAGGGATCCCATTCGCAAATCTTGTCGCCCTTCTTCACCTGGTCGCCAGCCTTGAAGAACAACTTGGCACCGTAAGGGATGTTGGTCGTCATCAAAACGACGTCGGTATTGTTGTCGTGCAGCTTCAGTTCAGCCGAACGGCCGATGACAATCTGATACTTGTCGCCGTCC
>Ga0310696_10004371_pt1 | contig 17334 bp, 26 predicted proteins | sample AusTroGonzalo_MG_4_FD_203885 | JGI IMG/M metagenome (GOLD analysis project Ga0310696, IMG submission 203885) | Bovine rumen microbial communities from tropical cattle in Woodstock, Queensland, Australia - Gonzalo_02 (v2) (version 2) | ecosystem: Host-associated > Mammals > Digestive system >...
AAGGGCCTCGTCCTTGGTGGTGACACCATCCGCCGGATGGTGAAGCAGACCGGCGTCAAGAAGGACGCCTTCATCAACCTCCTCGACCTCGACCCGACCTTCCAGGACGGCGCAGGGTGCGGCTTCACCGCCGACGGCGACGCCACCATCTCCCAGCGCGAGATCGAGACCGGCCTCGTCAAGATCAACATGGAGATCTGCGATGAGACCCTCCGCGGCAAGTATGCCGAATACGCCATCAACACCGCAGCCACGAAGGACGGCCAGGCCATGCCCTTCGAGGAGTACTTCGTCGAGGAGCTGCTCCGCGCCATCGCGGAGAAGATGGAGCTGGCAGTGTGGCGGTGGGATTCGAGCCAGTCTGGCGAATACTTCGACGGCCTGCTCACTATCCTCGCCGCCGACGCCGATGTGCTGACGGAGTCCATCTCCGCCGGTGCCACCGCCTACGAAGGCATCAAGCAGGTGATGTTCGCCATCCCCGGCTACGCCAAGAAGAAAGGCGCGAAGATTTTCGTCGCACCGGAGATCTATGACCTCTTCATCCAGGAGCTTGTCGACAAGAACCTCTACCACTTCAACCCCGCCGACCAGGAAGGCGAATATCTCTTCCCTGGCACGAAGGTGACGGTGGTCAGCACCGACGGCCTCGCCAACAGCCTGAACATCGTTGCGACCTTCGACCGCAACATGTACTACGGCTGCGACCTCGAGTCCGACAAGGAAGAGGTGAAGATCTGGTGGAGCGACGATGACGATGTGTGGAAAGTCAAGGTGAAGTGGAACGCCGGTGTCCAGGTCGCCTTCCCTGACCAGGTCGTCCTCGGTACCTTCGCCGCCGCTCCGGTTCCCGGAACCGCCGTCAACTCCAACCTCGCCGCGATTGCCGCCGCCGCTGGCAAGCTGGCCGGCGCCGTGAACGCGTCCGATCAGATCGAGACCCACCCGAACTCCTAACGGAGCGAAGGATGCAAGATAGAGCATGGGGGTGGGGTGCTGCCCCGCCCCCTGCTTTTTAACTCAAAGGTTAAATCTTAAACACTACACGATATGTCTTGCCCTCAAACCCTCACCGGAATCGCAAGAGACTGCGCGCCTTCCATGGGCGGCATCAAGAACGCCTACATCGCGAACCATGCGGATGTGGCCTCGGTGACCATCACCGACGACATGGTTTCCGCCATCACGATGAACAATGACGGCGCGACTCCTCCGGTTCCGTACAAGTTCAAGAAATACGCCTTCCGCAAGAACACCGGCAACTACACCTCGACTCTCAAAGTCGACCCCTCCGCCGGTTCCAACTTCGTCTCGACCGACATCGTCCTGCAGTTCTCCCGCATGGAGACCGCGAAGCGCATCGAGATCGCCGCGCTGAGCCTCGGCGAACTCGCTGTCATCATCGAGGACATGAACGGCAAGTTCTGGTACTTCGGCTATGACGAGCCGGTGACGGCCTCCGCAGGCGACGGCCAGACCGGCACCGCCCGCGCCGACGGCAACCGCTACCAGATCACCCTCCAGGACAATGCGAAGGTGTGGCCCTACGAAGTCGACCCCGCTGTCATCACCGACACCATCATCGACAACCTCTAATCGGAAACACTCCGAGATTGCTGCCCCGGTCTTTGTTTACAAGATCGGGGCATTTTATATCTCAATTTGAACGAATTCAAGGAGATTTCACGATGATTTATATCAAAAAGACCAGCGAAAAGCAGGAAATCCACTTTCCTCTCCTGCGGACTCCGCTTCCTGACAAGGATGTCTTCCTCGACTTCCGCGGCCAGGTGAACAAGGTGTGGTTCGGTGGGATGCTCGGAGAGCTGCCGGTGAGCGCAGGAGGCCAGTACATGACACTGGAGGTGGAGATAGTAGACCCCTCCGTTGTGGATGACCTGGAGACCGGCGACTACAACTACATCCTCTATCAGGACATCCTCCTGCCTCCGCTTCCGGATGGCACCATCCCCGCGCGCCCTTACATCCTCTCGCAGGGCGTGATGCAGTACGGCGACTTCGAGCCGGATGTGAAGCAACATGACGAAACATTAGAGATAAAGCAATATGACCCAGCAGCACAAACCGCAGAATGACGCGAAGGCCCCGAAGAATGTGCGCTTCGCCGCCATCGACAAGTACATAGTCAGCAACATCGTACTGCCGACGGAGAAGACCTCCTCCGGCGACGATGACATGGTGACCTGGGGAGAGAACAACGGCTATCCGGAATACCTCCTCGACCTCTACAAGAATGTGGCCACCCTGCGCTCCATCATCAACGGCTGCGTGGACTTCGTGACCGGCGACTCGGTGACGGCGAATGTGGCTCCGCAGGAGAACGGCGAGATGAACCTCGCGCATGAATCCGCCCGCGACATCGTGATGCGGTGCGCCGAGTCCTTCTACCACTACGGCGGATTCGCGCTCCAGGTGACCCGCGACAATGCAGGCCGCGTGGCCGAGATCATCCCGCTCGACCTCCGCTATGTCCGCGCGAACAAGGACTTCGATGTGTTCTACTACTCCGAAGACTTCGGCAAGAAGTACACGCGCTCGGCGAAAATGCTGACCTATCCGGCCTTCATGCCGGACGCAGACCACCCCGTCTCCGTCCTCTTCGTGAAGAACACCACCACCCAGGTCTATCCCGCGCCGCTCTACGCCGCGTCGGTGAAGGCCTGCGAGACGGAGCGCGCCATCGATGACTTCCACCTCAACTCCATCAAGAACGGCTTCGTGCCTTCGGTCATCATCAACTTCAACAACGGCGAGCCGGAAGACCCCATCAAGGACGAGATTGAGAAGGATGTGAAGGCGAAGTACTGCTCTCCGGACAACGCCGGCCGTCCCATCCTCTCGTTCAACAAGGACAAGGACTCGGCGGCGACCTTCGAGGTGCTGAAGACCGAGGACTTCGGCGATAAGTACGAGGCCCTGGCGAAGCACTGCCGCCAGCAGATATTCACCAGCTTCCGCGCGTCTCCGGTTCTCTTCGGCATCCCCACGGAGAACAACGGCTTCGCGGCCGACAACTACCAGGATGCGTTCCGCCTCTTCAACCGCACGGAAATCGTTCCGGTTCAGCAGATGATCGTGGATGCGCTCGACTACATCCTCGGAACGACGGACGCCATCACCATCGAGCCGTTCACCCTCGGAGACGAGGACACCAGCACCGCGCTCGCCACGGCTCTCGGCGTCGGCGGGACGCAGGCCTTGATGTCCGTCCTCGAATCCGTCACCCTCACCGACGAGCAGAAGCGCGGCACTCTCCGCGTACTCTTCGGCCTGACTGACGACCAAGTCAACGAACTCGTCGGCGGCGGAGAGGTCACCATCCCTACCGAATAACGGAAACACGGCGAATTATATATCTATTTAGAATGGAAATCTTACTTACATCAGAGCAGTTCGTCAAGTCCGCGACCAATGTCTCGGACAACCTCTCCGGCAAGTTCCTCCTGCCCTCCGTCCGCGAGGCGCAGGAGATCAACCTCCGGCAGATCCTCGGCGACTGCCTCCTCGACAAGCTGAAGGAGCTGGTCGGCGACGATTCCATATACGAAGCAGGCAACGAGGCCTACGCAGACCTCCTCAACCACTGCCAGTACTACCTCGCCTACAAGTCCATCGTGGACATCATCATGAAGGCCTCGTACAAGATTGCGAACGCGGGCCTCACGAAGACGAGTGACGACAATGTGCAGAACGCGTCCTTCGACGAGATAGTCAGGAACCAGTCCTACTACCAGGCGAAGGCCGACTCTCACTGCCTCATGCTCCAGCAGTGGATTCTCAACAACAAGCAGGCGTTCCCGGAGCTGAAGGCCTGCGACTGCGCCCGCATCAAGTCGAACCTCTACAGCGCGGCCACCTGCGGCATCTGGCTCGGCGGCGCGCGCGGAAAATCCCGATAGACATGACACTCGCTCAAGTCATAGACCTCATCAAGGAATGCGCGCTCGCGCAGCCGGCGGTGCAGATGGTGGTGGAGAACGACCCTCGCCGCATCAACCACATCGCGGATGCGAGGTACGGCGCGTTCATGTTCGTCCAGCGGGAACACCGCGAGACCATCGACGGCATCATCACCTACTCCTTCTCGTTCATCTACGCCGACCGCCTCACCGGCGAGCCGGACAACGAGATAGCGGTGCAGTCCGTCGGCATGAGTGTGCTGAGCAACATCCTCCGCGCCCTGGACGAGCGCGGCCTGCGTTCGGACGCATGGAACTTCACCACCTTCCGGCAGCGGTTCACCGACCTCTGCGCCGGAGCATTCTGCAATGTCGACCTCGAGAGCGAGGTGGACTACATCTGCGCTGACGAAATAGAATAGACAACGATATGGCAAACTACTCCAACCTCCTGGCGACGATAGCCGCCAACATCTACCAGAACAACAACAACGAGGTCACCGCCGATATGGTCAAGACCGCGATGGACGCGGTGGTCTCCTGCATCGGCAACGGCTACCTCTACAAGGGTGTCGCCACCCCTGCCACCGACCCCTCGACGCCGGACGAGAAGGTGTTCTACCTCGCGAGCGAGGCAGGCACCTACACGAACTTCGGCGGCATCGTGGTCGAGTTGAACGAAGTCGCCATCCTCAAGGGCAGCGGCACGAGCTGGAGCAAGGAGGTGGACAATGCGGCGGTGTCCGACGGAACGGCGCGCATCGTCGCGCGTGGCGTCTATGTCGATTACAAGCACCTCGCGGAACTCGCAGGATCTCCGGCGACATTCACATCTTACAAAGCATCACCGAACTTCGACGCGCTGCACATACGCCTGGCGAGCGGACGCGGGAAGCTCTCGGTCACCGGCGCCGTCCTCGGAAGGTTTATGTATTTCAGCGAGGCGGATTTGATCCCGGCCAACTACCTCGGCCAGAACACGACCGGAAATATCCTGAACGGAGCGAAGTATGTGGTCATCAACCTCACGCGGTCGCTCAACACCGCCGGATATGCAAACCTTCTCATCTACCAGGACCAGAACTATGTGTACACGCCGGACTTCTACAGCATCTTCGGAAACTATATCCACGAGGTGCCGACCGGAAAGAACTACATCGACGCGGCCAACCTGCTGAACGGCTACCAGATCGCGAGCGGCTCGGTGGTGGCGAACGCGAACGGCAAGATGTCGAACAAGCTCTTCCTCGCCGACGGAGAGACATACACGATACAAGGCATCCCCTACTACGGCCTCTATGTCCGCTGCTACTACGCGCAGTATGACATCAATGATACCTTCCTCGGAGCGAAGCATATCTCAGTCACGGATGTGCTTTCCGACGGACGAGGCACCGGCACCTTCACCTTCAATTCGAACAACGGCCAGGTAGCCTACATCCGCTTCTGCGTTCAGGCGTCCACCTCCGTTTCGTTCGATTCCTCCCTCGCTCAGCTCGAGGTCGGAAATACGGCAACTTCCGTCGAGGCATATTCCGGCGTTTCCAAGTTCTTCCCCACCGGCGGGAACACCGCAGCGGAACGGCGCAAGGTGCGCATCCTCGTGGTGGGCAACTCCTACAGCCAGGACGCCTTCGACTATGTGCCGTTCATCCTTCCCGGCCTCGCGGAACTCGACGCGGAGATAGGCATCCTCTACCACTCCGGCGCGAACCTTCAGCAGCATTACAACTGGTTCGTCAACGATGACGCCGAGTACACCTTCTATTGGGGTGACGGAAAGGCCGCATGGAAGACCATCGGGACGCGCTCGCTGCGTGACGCGCTCGACTATCAGCACTGGGATATGATAGTCCTCCAGCAGCAGGGCCGCTACGCGCCGGACTACTCCACCTACCAGCCGCACCTCAACAACCTCATCACCGAGATACACGGCGTCCTGGAATATCCGGTGAAGTTCGTGTGGTACGCGGTGCAGAGTTCGCCAGGCTACAACTCCGGCGGCGGCTTCGTGCCGTACACCGACGAAGAGATAATGCAGAATTACGAGGACAACTGCGCCGCTTCGCAGCGCGTCCTCGACGAAACCCTCTGCGAGGCCGTCATCCCGGTGGCCTCCGCGGTGCAGAACGCGCGCACCACTTCATTGGATAATGTAGGCGACTATGGAAAACTCACATACGAGGGCGTACACCTCCAGGAGGGTCTTCCCTGCCAGCTCGCGGCCTACGCGGTCTGCCTGGAAATCCTCGCCCTCTGCGGATATTCCGACCGGTCTATCTTCGGCGACCCGACGCGGGCCACTTCGGACTGGCTCTCAGGCAAGAGTATGCCAGGCCCGAACGGCTCGTCCACCGGCGTGACCGACGAGAACTGCCGCCTCGCGCAGATGTCTGCGATAATGGCCCACAAGCACCCCTTCGAGCTGACGGACATCTCGCAGTTGTGATCGGCATCTCACAAACCCACATATTATGCTTACTAATCCCAAAAACCTCGCGCGCTTCCGCGCACTCACCAAGAATGTACGCCCCACGACCACCATCGGATTGTGGGTGTGTACCATCTGCGCAATCGGTCTTTTCATCGCATCGTTCTTCTGGCCACCCTGCGGCGTTATCGACGAGTCGGTGATAAAGGCCGTCGGCTACTGCTTCGCCTTCGCGGGCCTCTTTGAGGTTCGCGAGGCTATCCTTGAAGGACTCGGCATCAAACTCGTCCACGGCAACACCACCATCGAGGTGAAAGACCAGGACGGCAATACTGCAGACAATGGTGAAGATGACTCTTAAGCGCGAGTGCCGCTCCGGCCGCTCGACCATCAGCACCCTCCTCCTCGAGGAGTGCGGAAAGTTGTGCGACATTCTGGAGCCGGTCGACCGCGGACTCCGCAAGGACATGAGCCTGGCGGAAATCAAGAAGCTGAAGGTGGCCGGTTCAACGGCCATCCCTTCCGGCGAGTACGAGGTCAAGCTGGTGGTCTCTCCCGCCTTCAAGGACAAGTACTACGCGAAGAAGTACGGAGGGCGTTTCCCCTGCATCATGGATGTCCCGGGTTTCTCCGGAGTCCTCATCCATCCGGGCAACTCGCCGAAGGACACGAAGGCCTGCCTGCTGCCGGGCGTCTATGACGCAGGACGGCCGGACTATGTGCGCGACTCGGTGATGGCCTTCCAGGACTTGATGGACTTCTACATCTGGCCGGCCTTCCTCCGCAACGACAAGATCACCCTCAAAATCGAATAAGCCATGTTCAAGCAAATCGCAGAAGCCTTCGGCCTCCTTGGCTGCGCCACCGGATTCATCGGCGGCATCCTGCTCTCCATCCTCGGTGCCGACTATTGGTACATCGCAATCGGCATCGCAGTCCTCTCCTACACCGCCTTCCCTCGCATCAAGGGATGGTGGAACGATCTCAAGGGAGAACGACCCGAAGCAAAGGTCGAAGAGGATGAGTAAGACTCTCCAATGGATAGGACTCGCGGCCGTCGTCGCGGGTCTTTTGTTCCTTGCCTGCTGCATCTCCTATAGGATAGGCAGAAACAAGGCAGAAATCGTCACGGAGACCGACACCCTTGTCATCGTCCGTCTCGACACCATACGCGAAAAATACCCCGTCTACATCGCGGAGCGCGTGGTGGATTCGGTACGGATTCCGGTGTACTGCCATGACACCACCTATGTGGAGGTGCCGATCACGCAGAAGCACTACCATCAGGACTCGCTCTATGACGCCTGGGTATCCGGCTTCATGCCTCAGCTCGACTCGATCGATGTGATGCAGCGGACGGAGATAGTCGAGGTGACGAACTATGTGCAGCGGCCGGTGCCGCGGTGGTCGTTCGGAGTGACTGCTGGGCCGTCGGTACTCTGGGACGGCAAGTTCCATGCAGGCCTCGGCGTGACGGCCGGACTGCAGTATAGGTTTTGACGAAGGAATTCACTACCTTTGCAGGACATCGTACATTGTATTTGGTAGGAGGAGGCTCGGAGAAATCCGGTCTCCTCCGCTCGTTTCTGTCGGATGTTTAACAATTGGAAACGGCCTCGCGGTCGGTTACATTTGTAACTCGCTGATACAAAGATAGTCCGCATCTCCCGACGCGGACTACAAGCAATTCTAACCTAAACAAGGTCTCCTGCCTTGAATCCTACGCACACGCGCGCAGGATTGCGGTATCAGCCGCCGGACTGACAAACGGCCGCTTTCATTTTACGGAGTATATGTTTACATTTGTAACCGATACGATTGTAGTCAGTTTGTCAAACACCTCCGTAAAACGATGGTCACCATCCACCCTTGCATCCTCCGGCACCACCGGAAGCAGGACGGCACCTGGAATGTGAAGGTGCGCGTCTCCTTCGACCGCAAGTCGGTCTACATCCCCACCAACATCTTCTGCACGAAGGCAGACCTCAACGCGAAGTACCGCATCCGCAGCGCGGAGATCCTAGACCGCTGCGACGCGCTCGTCCGCCGGATGAGGGACGCCGTCGCCGGCCTCTCGATGATAGAGCTGGAGGGCCGAGATGTCTATTGGGTCGCCGAGTACATCAAGGACTCGCTCCGCGGCCAGGAGTTCCGCCTGGACTTCTTCGCCTTCGCCGACTCCTATGTGGCCACCAAGAAGCCGTCCACGCGCTGCGCCTACACCGCCGCGCTCAACGCACTCGAGCGGTTCATAGGCAGGCGCGAGCTGGACATCAACGCCATCACGCACACCATAATGGTGCGCTTCATGGAGGCGGTGGACAAGGAGCCGAAGATGGTGTGGAGCAAGGGCGCGCGCGGCATCGTACCTTCAAGCCGTGCGAAGATACCACACGGCGCGTCGACCAGGCATGTGATGAAACTCGCGAACATCTTCAACGAGGCGAAGCTGCGGTACAACGATGACGATGCAGGTAGGGTGGTCATACCCCGCAGTCCGTTCGACCGCCTGCGGAAGGTGTTCCCTCCGTCGGAAGGGCAGCGGAGCATCGGCGCGGAGACCATGCAGGCCGTCCTCGACGCGCAGCCGGACGACCGCCTGGAGCGGCTGGCCCTCGACGCCTTCGTGGTCTCCTTCGGACTGATGGGCGCGAACATGGCCGACCTCTACCTCGCGAAACCGGTCAAGGGCGAGTGGGTGTACAACCGGCAGAAGACGGCGTCCAGGAGGGCCGACAAGGCAGAGATGAGGGTGCCGGTGCCGGAGTGCCTGCAGGACTACATCGCGCGCCTGCAGGACGGCCCTTCCGGCTGGTGGCTCCCCGCGCTCCACAAGGCGGCGGGACGCAAGGATCTCGCCACGCAGAAGGTCAACGCCGGCCTCGCGAGGTGGTGCAGCCGGAACGGAGTGCCGCGCTTCACCTTCTACGCCGCGCGCCATACCTGGGCGAGCATCGCGAGGAGCAAGGCCGTAGGCGTGGAGAAGGCCCTCGTCGACGAGTGCCTCGGCCATGTGGGCGAGTTCCAGATGGCGGACATCTACGCCGAGCGGGACTGGTCTCTGCTCGCCGACGCGAACCGCCGCGTCCTCGCCTCCCTGAGGTGGTGAGGGTTTCCACTTCGGAGGGAATCTATATCTATATGTGGAAGCAGAAGAATCGTTTCATAGGACATAAGGTGTTATAACTACAATCGCAGGACGGCCTCGCAGTGATGCAAGGCCGTTTCCATTTTTTCGACTTATTATATTTATATATGGAATCACTGATCTTCCATTGTTAGATATGTTTTAGTTTTAGGTTTATTTTTCATTTGCCCACTCCGGACGGCGGTGATGTCCTCCGGTTTTTCACACGGAACAACTTTTTCATTACGGACATAAATATTGAACGATGAATCCCGCCGGCAGAGATGTCCGCGGGATTTCTTCATGAAGGGAGGGAGGGCGCGCCCAGCTCGAGGCCGGAGAAGAGGATCTCGACGAGCTGCGCCACCAGCTCGCGCTCCCGCTCGTCGAGGGCGGTGTTTCCGTTCGCGGCGGAATTTATATCCTTTGATGACAAGATTTCTTTCGTCATAACGAATTGGTATTGGTTAGATCGGATGGAGGCCGCAGTGATGCGGCCTTCCTCTATTTGAGGGTTAGTACCATCAGGACGCGGTACCATCCGCGGATGAACTTGGTCGGGATGGTGAACGGCTGGTACTGCGGGTTGACGGAGACGCACTCGACCACGGCAGGATCGTCGGTCTTGAGGATGCGCTTGATGACGGCTCCGTTCTCGGTGTCGAGGACATATACCTTGCCCCATTCGACGAAGGCGGCTTCGTTGATGCGCTTGATGATGAGGTGCGCTCCGGCGGGATAGTCCGGAGCCATGGAGTCGCCGGTGACCTGGATGGCGAAGTCCGCGCCGCGGATGGGCGAGACGATGCGCTCGCACTCGTAGTCCTTCACCGCGTCGGAGAAGTCCGCCAGGGTGCCGGCCCTCGCTCCGGTGGGGATGACTTTCACCAAAGTCTCACATTCGTCTGCAGAAGGCTTCACAACTTCATCCGAAATTCTCACAGCCTTCACCATGAGCGAATCGGTCAAATACCTCTCGTTGCCATTCATAGCGGATGACAACACATTCTCATTGATTCCCAATAGTTTAGCAAAGGCCCTTTGCGAGTTTACGAGGCCTCTTTCCTTGCAGCTCGCATAGATCTCCGCGAGCCGCTCCTGCTTGTTTCTCATATTTCTTTCGTCATTTTCTTGCAATTTTCTCACAAAAGTATTGCAAGTTTCATAAAAGTATTGTACATTTGCATCAACAACAATACAAAGATATGACAAAAAACTCATTCCGCCAACAAGTCATCGACATGGAAGTCGGGCAGGAACTGATAGTTCCGGTCTCCGAGGTGGGATATACCACCATACGGAGTTACGCGTCCGACCTCGGCTTCGCGTACAACCGCAAGTACACCACCGCCCGCGACCGCGAGGCGCGCACCTACACCATCAAACGGATCTCGTAGCCATGGAAGACATCAGGGAGATAGTCAAGACCGCCTCGGCCCTCGGAGCCACGGAAACGATGCGCGCCCTGGGTGTGACCGCCGGCGAGCTGTCCGAACGCCAGGCCATCCGCGTCTACGGAGGCTGGTTCAAGGAGGCCGTCGAGCGCAAGGAGATTCTCCCCTGCCGCCGAGGCTCCGGCAAGACCGGCACCAAGAGATACGATGTCCGCGACATCCTTCAGTACAAACTCGCGCGCCAGATACGCCGCGTCACACTAATACTCAAGTAACCATGAAACGATTCAAGAAGACCCTCGGAGCAATCCTCTCCACCATCGGATTCATCGGCTTCTTCGCCACCTCGGAATCCGTCAACCAGCTCCTCGTCACCGGAGCGGCCATCGTCCTCTTCTACACCGGCTACCGCCTCCTCGAGGCCTCCGGCGCACTGCAAAGCTAAACCCCTTAACACCTTATACAATGGACACAAAGATTCTTTATCACCTCGCCACGATCGGCATGTCGAAGTTCGACCTTCTCGCCTATCGTTACGGCTTCCTCACCACCTCCACCTTCGTGGAGGGAGAGCTGCGGCTCTGCGCCTTCGACCAGAGTTCGCCCGACTGCAGGACAATCGTCTCGAACATGTTTCCTCTCGACGAGGATGCGACCGAAGAGAGCCTCAACGAGTTCATCGATGACAACATCGCGCTGCTCAAGAAGGGCATCCTCTGCATCCTCGAATCCCGCGCCGAGTCCATCAAGATGCAGATCGAATCTCTAACACGCAAGTAGCCATGGCCGAGAAGAAGACACCCGCCACCCTCGCCTTGTGGGAGACCTTCCGCGCCGTCCCCGACGCCGCGCTGAAGCCTATCATGGCAGGCCCGCTCAAGGGCAAGACCGACATCAACCCGGTGTGGAGGATGAAGGTGCTGACCGAGCGGTTCGGCCCGATCGGCTTCGGATGGAATGTCCGCGAGGTGGAGCGGTGGACGAACGAGTGCGCCGGCGAGACCGCCGCATTCGTGAAGGTCGAACTCCGCGTCAAGGACGGAGACCAGTGGTCGGAGCCTATCGAAGGCACCGGCGGCTCGAAACTCTGCGGCAAGGGCCGCGGCGAGGGCATCAACGACGAGGCCTGGAAGATGGCCACCACCGACGCCATCTCCGTCGCCTGCAAGTCGCTCGGCATCGCGGCCGACATCTACTTCTCCAAGGACGCCGACTTCGGCACGAAGTACGAGCCGAGGGAGAGCGCGCCGAGATCCGCGAGTCCAGCTCCCTCGCCTGCTCCTGCAGCTCCGGCCGGATATGTTCCCTTGCCGAATGACAAGTACTGGAAGTGCATCGACGCCTTTGCCCGCGGCCAGCTCACCAAGGACGGCGAATCCGTCTTCGACTATTGGAAGCGCGTCACGAACGCCGGCAAGGACGAGAGCGACGCCTTCATGCACGATGTAGAGAATTTCAAGATAGCAAACCAAATCCAATAACACGATGAACAAGCAAGAATTCCTTGACCTGGCCGCCCGCCTCTATGATGCGATGGCCGAGCCGCAGCTCTTCGCAGCGAGCGAGGAGAAGACGATCGAAGTTCCGATGGTGGAGGCCGCGCCTTCCGCCGAGCGGATTTCCAACTACAAGCCGCGAGTCCGCAAGAACTCCGACGAGCCTCTCCGCCTGGACAACATCTCCGGCCACTACGGCCAGAACCTCGGCGAACTTGTCCGCATCTGCTCCGAGTGCGGAGTCCAGGTGCAGCTCATCAACTCCCACCGCTACATCGACCGCCGCGACATCCCCTTCCTGACGGCATTCGTGGAGCGCAAGTACAACAACTTCAACAAGTCATAGCCATGGAGACACGCAAGGAAGTCGGCGGTGGTATCTACCGCCTCAACGAGACCCTCACCCTCGTCAACGAGGAGCTGATGGAGAACGGCGGCGAACTGACGCCGGAGCTGGAGCAGAAGATGGAATCCGCCGCCCTCACGCAGGTGGAGGTGGTGGACGGCCTGCAGACCCTCATCACCAAGGTGAAGTCCGAGGACGAGGCCATCGCGGCCGAGATCAAGCGGCTGCAGGCCTTGAAGAAGAGCCGCGCGAACGGCCTCGAAGGGTTGAAGCGGTATCTGCTCACCTACATGCTGAACAACGGCATCAAGACGATCGAGGGCGCGTTCTGCAAGGTCTCCGTCGCGGAGGGCAAGGAGTCGGTCGAGGCCGACGAGGACGCCATCCTGGAGGCCGGATCGGTGAAGTCCATCATCGATGTGGCGCGGAAGAACCTCCCTTCGTATGTGACCATTGAGGCGAAGGTCTCGAAGACGGCCCTGCTGCAGAGCATCAAGGCCGGCGAGCCGGTGCCGGAGGTCGAAGTTGTACGCCGTCCCTACCTTCTCATCAAGTAACCATGGCACGGCTGAACAACACCGATAGCTTCACCACTTCCGGGTGGATGCGGACTGAACTCGGACTCGAAGGAGCGGAACTCGTCACCTTCGCCATCGTCCATCAGTTCAGCCAATCCAACGCCGGCATCTACAAGGGCGGAACCAGATACATCTCCACCTGGCTCGGATGCTCGGACAACTCCGCCCGGAAGTACTTGAAGTCTCTGGTGGCCCGCGGCCTCGTCAAGGAAACCTCCGGAAAGGAGAACGGCGTCCCCTTCTGCTACTATACCTCAACGATTGAGGGGAGTACCTCAAAATTTGAGGTAGGAGTACCTCAAAAATTGAGGGGGAGTACCTCAAAATCTGAGGATAGATTATTAAATGGATATATAGATAATAGAGAGAGTATAGAGGAGAAAAAGTCCCGCTCGCCTCGTTTCGTCAAGCCTTCCGTCGAGGAGGTGCGCGAGTACTGCGCGAGCCGCGGCAACTCCATCGATCCGGAGGAGTTCGTCGACTTCTACGAGTCGAAGGGATGGATGATCGGCAAGTCGCCGATGAAGAGCTGGCAGGCCGCAGTCCGCACATGGGAGAAATCCAAGAACAACAGCCGGCCTTCCGCGCGTCCGTCCCGCGCTCCCCGCCCTGCCTCCGATGTCTATTCACGCAACGCCGCCGCCCTGGAGGAAGTCCACCGCAGGCTCGGCTTCTACAACAACCCGACCGCAGATGAACAATAGCATCACCATATTCGCACCGAAGACCGAGGTGTCCCTCGTCGACATCCGCCTGGACTCGAAGGCGTACCCGCGCATCAAGTCCATGCCGCAGCCGGTCGCCGTGGACGGACTCGCCTCCGTCATCGCGATGGCGTTCGTCTACACCGGCCGCGAGTACACTCCCGAATCACTCGTCCTCATCGCGTCCGCGCTCTACAAGGAGCTGATGGCCGACATCCGTGGGATAGGCACCGCCAACATCTCCGTCGAGGAGATAGGCCGCGCAGTCAGCCGAGCCGTCCTCGGAGAGACCGAGATGTTCGGAATCAATGTTTCCTCACTTTACAAGGTGATATGCTCCTACTGCACCGGAGAAGGCCATGACGCCCAGAAGGCGGCGAACCTCCGCAGGGCCGACGAGAGGGCGAAGGCCCTCAAGGGAACGGCCGTCGGTGCCATGATGGACGCATTCGCCGGACGAATGATCAAATCCTCAAAGAAATGAAACTCGTAGCAGCAATCCTTGTCGTCATCCTGCTCGCATGCGCGGTGTTCACCGCGGCGGTCATCAATGTGGCGACCATCATCAACAACGAAACATCAACCAATAAAATCAAGTAGTTATGGCATTCCTTACTGAAACCGGCAAGATCCGCCAGAGAGGCGAGATCAAGCAAGGCACCGCGCAGAGCGGTCGCGACTGGGCGTTCCAGGAAATCCTCCTCGAGGTGACCACCGGCAACAACCAGTACAAGAACCTGGCCGTCAAGGCCGACATCCACACCATCGGAGACCTGCAGAAGGTCGCGGACGGCACCGCCATCGAGGTGACCTACTATGTAGACTCCCGCGAGTACAACGGCCGCTGGTACACCGAGGCGCACCTCTATTCCTTCAAGGTGGCGTCTGAGCAGCCGGAGCGGCATGTGGGCGGCAGTCCCTTCCCGAAGAAGGAGTACAACGCCGCGCCGGCACCGGCCGCGCAGTCTGCGGTGAACCAGGACACCGACCTTCCGTTATAACCGACCCGAGCCATGCAGAAGCTGTTATACATCGACCTTTTCTGCGGCGCGGGCGGAACCAGCACCGGCGTGGAGGCTGCAACCCTCGGAGGGCAGAAGTGCGCTCATGTGATCGCGTGTGTCAACCATGACCCTCACGCCATCGCGTCGCACCTCGCGAACCATCCGGAGGCGAAGCACTACACCGAGGACATCAGGACTCTCGACCTCACCACCCTCATAGAACACACCGAACGGCAGCGGGCCGCAAACCCCGGCTCGCTGCTCGTCCTCTGGGCGAGTCTCGAATGCACGAACTTCTCCAAAGCGAAGGGAGGCCAGCCGCGCGACGCGGACAGCCGCACCCTCGCAGAACACCTCTTCCGCTATGTCGACGCGCTGAAGCCGGACTTCATCCAGATCGAGAATGTCCGCGAGTTCATGATGTGGGGCGACCTGGACGAGAACGGAAAACCGGTCAGCAGGGACGCGGGCCGTCTCTACCTCCGCTGGGTTCGCAACATGTGCGGGCGTGGCTACCACTTCCAGCACCGCATCCTCAACTCCGCCGACTTCGGCGCATACACCTCGCGCGAGCGGTTCTTCGGAATCTTCGCAGCGAATGGACTGCCTATCGTGTTCCCTGAGCCGACGCACTGCCGCGAGGCGGGACACACCCTCTTCGGCGAGGACATGAAACCTTGGACGCCGGTGCGCGATGTCCTCGACCTCGAGGACTGCGGGCGCAGCATCTTTCGTGACAAGCCTCTCTCCGAGAAGACCCTCCAGCGGATCTACGCGGGCCTCGTCAAGTTCGTCGCAGGCGGGAAGGACGCGTTCCTCGTCAAGTACAACTCGATGAACCGGAACGGCGTGTATCACGCGCCCTCCATCGATGAGCCTTGTCCGGTGATCGCGGCGCAGCAGCGGCTCGCCCTGGCGAAGGTCAGCTTCCTCTCCAAGCAGTTCTCCGGATCTCCGGATGGCAAGAACATCGGCATCGACGGCCCTGCCGGAGCCATCACCACCATCGACCATCACGCCTTCATCACGGCTTTCTATGGAAACGGGGGGAATCACTCGGTAGAGGATCCGGCTCCTACGGTCACGACAAAGGACCGCTTCGGCCTCGTAAAAATGCAGTTTCTCGACCAGCAGTACGGGGCGGGGCGCCCCGCGTCGATAGACAAGCCCGCCGGCGCAGTAACCACAAACCCGAAACTTAACCTCGTTTCGGTCCGCCCGTGGGTAATGGACACCAGCTTCGACAACGTGGGCAGCTCGATCGACGAGCCGTGCCGGACAATTACGGCAAATCACAAATGGCACTACCTCGTCAATCCTCAATTTAACAGCGAGGGCGCATCCATCGACAAGCCCTGCTTTACCCTTATCGCCCGGATGGATAAGCGCCCGCCGTATATCGTCACGGCGGAGAGGGGCCCCGCGGTCGTGATCTATGAGGACGATAGCCCGATGACGATCAAGATCAAGGAATTTATGGCGCTCTACGGCATCAGCGACATTTGTATGCGGATGCTCAACATTAAAGAGCTCAAGCGGATTATGGGCTTCCCGGAGGACTACGTTCTCGTCGGGACGAAGACGGAGCAGAAGAAGTACATCGGAAATGCCGTCGAGACTCACATGGCCTGCGCTCTCTGCGCCTGCCTCTCGAGAGAAATCAACCGGATAAACTCATAGCACCATGAACAAGAAATTCATCCATACCTTCTGCCGCAGATGCAAGTTCAGCGGGCGTTCACTGATGGACGATTCCGCGACATGTCTCGGCCCGAGCAGCGGAGAATGGGAGAAGATCGGCAAGATGCAGTCTTGCCCTCGCGGACTCGAAGTTCTCTACCTACTCTATCATAACGAATGCAGGACGCACAAGCCTCGCGCTCCGCGCAAGCCGATGACTCCGGAGACGGAGCGCATCCTGCACGATTGCCTCGCCGGCATCGTGGCCGGACTCATAGCCGCCGGTCTAATCATCCTCTTCCTCTACACCATCAACTCCAAGTAACCTTAACACCTTGCAACAATGCCTACCATCAAGATCGAAATCAAGTCCCTCATCGGAAACCTTCTCTTCGAGTACGAGAAGGAAGACAACACCATCAAGGACACCCTGGTCGAAGCCGTGAAGCGCGGCGCAGACCTCGGCGGCGCAGACCTCGGCGGCGCATACCTCCGCGGCGCAGACCTCGGCGGCGCATACCTCCGCGGCGCAGACCTCGGCGGCGCATACCTCGGCGGCGCATACCTCCGCGGCGCAGACCTCGGCGGCGCAGACCTCGGCGGCGCAGACCTCGGCGGCGCAGACCTCCGCGGCGCATACCTCGGCGGCGCAGA
>Ga0310696_10004372_pt1 | contig 17332 bp, 37 predicted proteins | sample AusTroGonzalo_MG_4_FD_203885 | JGI IMG/M metagenome (GOLD analysis project Ga0310696, IMG submission 203885) | Bovine rumen microbial communities from tropical cattle in Woodstock, Queensland, Australia - Gonzalo_02 (v2) (version 2) | ecosystem: Host-associated > Mammals > Digestive system >...
GAGAACTTATTCCTAAAGGACTTGCACTTGAAGCACCTGAAGGAATGTATAAATAAAGTATGTAATTATGACTATAGAAGAGAAAGTAAAAGCCTATGATGAGGCTATTAATAAAGTGAATGACTTTCGCAGTGGTAAGACAAAAATGTATACCAATGTGGAACAGGCTATTGAGTATCTTTTCCCCGAACTCAAAGAGAGCAAGGATGAGAGGGTAAGGAAAGGTTTAATTGATTATTTTAACGATTTTACTCTACCGACATTTGGAGGTCTTGAACCCAAAAAGATTCTTGCTTGGCTTGAAAAGCAAGGCTCGCAAATTCTTGCTAATTCTGGAAAAACTTGCAAGGATGAGCGGAGTCAACCTACTAATTACACGTTAGAACAAGCAGCTCGCATCTTTTTAGATGCTCTCTCTGATACACCATATAATAACAAGCCTGTCACAGATGCACAAGTCATTACGAGGGAATTGCTCAAGTTTTTATCTGATGCGCATTCTTATAATCCCAATGCTATCAATGAGCAGAACCCCGCTTGGAGTGAAGAGGATGAAGAACGCCTCAACTCTATTATTGAAAGTTACAAAGACCTTTTAAGGGACTACAAGGCTTGCCACGATGTGGATTATATTCCTTACGATTCCAGTACGGTAGTGAGAACTGTAGTGAATGATGTTAATTATCTCAAATCCCTCAAAGAAAGATGTACTTGGAAACCCAGTGAGGAACAACTTGAAACTTTAAATGAAGTGATTAAAGAGGCTATTAAAATGGGAGGTAGACTTAGCAAATATAGTAAAAAACTTGAATCTCTTGAATCTCTCTACAACGACCTCAAGGCTTTGAGCGAGAAGTGAGTTAAACTATTAAAATACAGAACAATGACAAAGACGGAAATCATCCAAAAAATCAAGAATGTAGAAACAACTACTGCAAGAAATAGTATGGGTTGTTCTGAAAATTGGTATGACTCAATATATGCAATCTCCGTAACATTCTCAATGGAAGAAATTGAGGCGATGAGTGAGAATGAGCTTAACAATCTTGTGAAATTAGCAAATGCCATATCCGATGGCTTGTATTAAGGTTAATATATTAGGAAATACAAAAACAAACAGAGATATGAAAATAGTAAGATTTGACACTAAAGGCAATTGCCAATTTATCTACTTTAATTGGCGAAAGTTTAAGTTTGAAACAACGTGTTGGGTAAACAGTCTTGACAAATTGCTTGGCGCAACAAAAGAGAAAAAACATTTAATTATTGGGTTATGGAACAGATAAAAGAAAAAATTAAGGCTTTGCTCATTGAGAACAAATGTTATGTAGGCAATTCGGAGGTTGCCACAATGTTAAGGGAACTTGCTAACTACTGGGATGACTGATATGAAAGCAATAATTGGGGAATACACTAACGGATTTTAATAACTAAACAGATAGAGATATGTATATAAGAACTATTGAGGATGCAACAAAATATTTTTCGGAATGTAAGGGGACAAAGAAGCCTTCTATTAGAAAATGTACAGGTTGTCCTATGGCTACTGTTCGTGGGAATAAACCTGTTTGTTTATATGGAAACTAATTACTATATTAGGAAAATACAAAAACAGATATGGAAAAATTAGAATACCCACCAGAACAATGTAGCAGAAGAAGGTGGAATGAAAAAGAAGGTAAGTGGGAACGATTCTTTGATAATTGTATGATATGCTCTTTTATGTGTCCTGCAAGAGCAAAAGAGTTTGAGCAGATGGGTAAAAAGCAGTATTATGACAAGATAACAGGAATGGTTTATTGGAAGTGAGTTTATGTAATTCGGAGATACACTAACAGATATGGAACATTTAGTAAGAAGCACAGAAAAAGAAGTTGAATTAAGTGGTTTTGAGTCCGAACTGTTCACAGTAACAAGTTTCTTTTGGCAGAGGTATATAAGAGGAGAAGAAATCAGTCTTGCTGAATTTGCCAAAGAATTTGCACCACAACTAATGGAAGCAGCAATACAAGAAATTTGGAGTACCAATCACGAGGAAAACAAGTCTGATGACTATACATCATTAGAGATGTATATTAAAGCAATAGTAGAATGCGAGGCTACAACAACAAATGCACGTTATGATATGAATGACGCATTGCTACACAAAGTAGCAGTTAGGATTAAGGAACTTGCGGAAATGGAAATTGAAGCAGATAAGCATCGTTAATATATTAGGAATTATGGAAACAAGACAATTCGTAGCGTGGCGAAGGGTTTCGACGTTCAAGCAAAATAGAAGTGGTTTGGGTTTGGAGGCGCAACGCGACATCATCAACTATTTCGTCGAACGTGAACACGGCAAACTTATCGCCGACTATTCGGAATGTTACACGGGTACGGAATTGACGGGATGTACCGAATTGCGCAAGGCGATGAACCACGCCAAGAAAGCCCACGCCACGTTGATAATCGCGAAAAGTGACAGGTTTAGAAATTGCCAAGAGGCACTTTCGATATTGGATGAAATGGGTGAGGGGAATATTGAATTTTGCGATATTCCAAGAACCGATAGATTTACATTAACTTTGTTCTTCGCATTGGCGGAACGTGAGGCGTTGCTTGTAAGCATACGTACCAAGCAAGCACTTGCCGCCAAACGCGAACGCGGTGAACTAACGGGCGGCGCGTCGGATAAATGGCGTCGGTCTTTTGAATTGAAACCAAAGGACATAAAGATAAAGGAAAGTATGAAAAGAGGATTGATGAGAAGGACAAGGTATCTTGAAAGCCGTGACGTAACGGCGTTCATCAAGATATTGAAACGCGTGTTCCCCGACGAAACAAGTGCGGACGACATGCGTGAATGGAAATGGGGACGGATAAACACCAAGCATGACAACCGAATAGCCGTCTTATCACTTATGCGTGACTATAAGGACGTCGATAGCACGTTGTTCCCGAAATGGGATTTCACGAACATCGAAACGACACCGATGCAAGTCAAGTTGGCGACGTTCATAAAGACATTAAGGGAATCCGTGATGTTACCGCAACCGCTTAACACATAAAGCCTATGATAAAGATTCTTTTACTTATCGGCATCATCGGCAACATGCTTGGCGGCGGGTTCATCCGATTGGGTGGCGGACGCGGCAAGCGTAAGTTATGATGATGCAAGTAATTAACCAATTTAACAATGTAGCCTATGAACAATGCAAGACGAAAGAAACTAAAGGACGTCGTATCGGTGCTTGAAAAAGCCAAGTGCGACGTGGAAAACGTGTTGAACGCCGAACAAGACGCGTTCGACAACCTACCCGACGGGTTGCAAGGAACGGAACGTGCGGATGCGATGGACAACGCGTGCGATGAACTTGATAGCGCGCTTGATTATATTGACGATGCGATTTCGGCAATAAATAATGCGATTTAATATTTTTTAACATGCATTCATTTGCATAATCGAAAATCAAGCCATACTTTTGTTGCGTTAATCAACATTCCCCAAGCGTTGATGTGACGAAAGACTTGATTGTAATTCATAATAGGACATTCATTTCGCCACCGCTTGGGGTCTCCGAAAGGAGAGGTGGCCGAAAGAACAAGGTCGCCGATGTTGATGAAACATTGGCGACTTTGTTTTATCACGATTAACTTTGGTTTGGTAGACCCGAATTCCCACCGTAACAAACCGAGAGCCGAGCGGGGGACGGACGGCAAAACGTGACTTTGCGAGTGGAACACGTTGTCAAGGTATGCGGTAACGCAGAAAAATCCACAGCACTTTATTGTTACCGATGAGGTGCCGATTACTCGGAGGTTGATAATTGCGGAACGGGTGATTGCGAAAGTTCGCCGCCACATGTGACTTTCTTTAGTCCTTGTGGAAGGGGAACTTTCGCTTAAATCTAAAGGTTTCCTCTTGTGGAATAAGTGATAAACAACAAGAATATTTGCAACATATAAAACAAAACGATATATTTGCAAGACCAAACAAATAGAAACATATGGCAAACATGACGGAAAAGCAAAGGTGGCAAGCGCAAGAGGACGCGTATACGATGTCACGCTATCAAGAAATCATGGCGGACAAGGCCCGTGCCAACCGCGCGGTCAAGTTCGTAAGTAACCAAGCCAACCAAATGCAAAAGCAAGCAAAGGCGATGGCATCGGCAATCAAAAAAAGTCCCACATCAAAACGCAAGTAATCATGGCATCAAGAACCGCCGAATACTATCGCACGCACCCGAAAGCGCGCGAAAAGAAAAAGGAATACGACACCAAGTTCAACCAAAAGAAAGAACAACGGGAAAAGCGTTCCGAATTGGTGACAAAGAACCGCGAACATGACGCCAAGTACGGCAAGGCATCACGTCAAGGCAAGGACGCAAGCCACACAAGCCACGGCATCGTCTACAAGTCGTCAAGTGTCAATCGCGGTAGCAAGTCCGACACGGCGGGCGACCGTCGCGCACGGGGCGGCAAGAAAAAGAAATGAAACACACTTTTTTCGCCATAAATACGATAGGTTCTTTAGGAATTTAAACTTTAACATTTTTCATTTGCGGACAAGGCTATGTGAATAGTAGTAGACCGCACAAGACAAGACCGACCACGACATTTAAACAATGTTAAAGTCGGTCTTTTCTTTTGAATATCTAAAAGAAATCACTATATTTGTACAACAAAATCAAGGAATAACGTATGAAAGATGTAAACATGGTGTTCCTTAACGGGTGCATCAAAGGTAAGCCGATATTCGGCAAGTCAACGAACGGCAAGAACTACGTGTCCATCAACGTGATGATGGTTAACACGTTCGACACATGGGCGGGTTCGGATGAAAACGAACGCCAGTGGACGACACAATACGCGCGTGTCATGTCGTTTGACAAGAAATTGATTGAATACCTTACGGCCGTCGGTTTGAAAGACGCCGATAGGGTAGAGGTAAAAGGTTGGTTGTCGTCACGTATCGATAATGTACGCGGCAAGACCGTAATCAACACATGCGTCGTTGCACGTGACATTATGAAAATCGCGACCGTCGGCATGGCGTCAAGGGACTTACCCGAAAGCGGCACGGACGGAATCGAATCGGTGAACGTCGACGAAATGGTAGGTGAAAGCAACGAATAACAAATAAAACAACAAAATGGAAAATTACAAGGATGACATTATTAGCAGCCGCGTAGGTTGCTTGGGCGGTTCGGACGCCAAGATGTTACATGCAACGGCCGTGGCGGGTAGCGTTCCCGCATCGTTCAAGAAACGTCTTGCCGTATGCAAAGGCTTGATTGAACATGAAAACATCACGACACGCGCCATGCAATACGGCGATTACATCGAAATGATGGTGTACGAATCATTGAAAGCCAAGGACGCAAGGTGGCAATCCAACCCGTGCTTGGTAAGTGATAAGTATTCAAGAAAGAACGTCAAGTGCATTGACCATGTCGACCTTTTACTTGTCGATGACGAAAAGAAAGAAATCACGATAGGCGAGGTCAAGGCGTCGCGGTACACGACGGTCGAGGTGCGCGGCGAATACAAGGCGCAACTTGCACATCACCGCTTGCTTGGCGCGGAATACGCGCGTAAGTTGGGCAACTACAAGTTGAAACTTATGCTTTGCCATTATTTCATGGACGGCATCGACCTTGACGCACCGTTCACGTTCGACCCGTCACGTCTTACCGTCGTCGGCATCAAGCCCACGACCTTGTCATATGACTTGTCAAAGGCGATGGATATCGTCAACGACTATCTTGAAACATTGGACGCATACTACGAAAGCGAGGAAATCGATTCGATGTACTTGCCCGATAACGTACGTGACGAATTCAATGCCATTACCAATATCCTAAAGGAAATCAAGGAACGCGAACAAAAGGTCGACGAATTCAAGGCGAAACTTGCCACGTTCATGGAATCACACGGCGTCAAGTCCGTCAAGTGCCCGTCATGGTCAATCACCTATGTCGCACCGACACAATCGGTAAGCGTGGACTATAAGGCGATGGCCGAAAAGGAATTGTTCGACGGGCATCCGACAAGAATGCGCCGCCTTATGGAACACTACAAGAAAGTGACAAACAAGAAATCATACGTAACAATTAGAACAAAAGAAACAAAGTAACTATGGCACAATCAAACATCGTAGCCTTACGCGGCTATTTCAACAACGAAACATGCATGAACAACCTACGCGCCATGCTTGGCGGCAAGGCGGCGGGGTTCGCGACAAGCGTATTGTCGGTAGTCAACAACAACACACTTTTGCAAAAGGCCGACCCCGCAACCGTCTATTCATCGGCTATGGTGGCGGCATCACTTGACTTGCCCATCAACCCGAACCTTGGATTCGCGGCTATCGTGCCGTACGGCAATCAGGCGCAGTTCCAGATTATGACGCGTGGCATCTTGCAGTTGGCAATCCGTAGCGGACAGTATGCAAAGATAACCAACGCCGTGGTGCATAAGGGCGAACTTGTAAAGTACGACCCGTTCAAGGACGAATACGAATTCGACGCGACGAAAAAGGAAAGCGATGAGGTTATCGGTTACGTGGCTTATTTCCGTACCGTCGGCGGCTTTGAAAAGTATTTCTACATGACCAAGGATGAATGTATGGCACACGGCAAGAAATATAGCCGTTCATTTGAAAAAGGCGTGTGGACAACCGACCCCGACGCCATGTGCCTTAAGACCGTCTTGAAACTTTTGCTTTCAAAGTACGGCATCCTCTCAATCGAAATGCAACGTGCCATCAAGTTCGACCAAGGCGTCATCAAGGGTGATTTCACCAAGATTGACAACGTCGATGACATCGACAATGCCGACGTGGAATATGTGGATAACGGGAATGAAACGGAGGTAAGCGCGGAAAAGGCACAAGCCGTAGCCGACAAGTTCAAGGATTTCAATCCCTAACATATGGTGACGGATAAAGAAAAGAAAGAACCGAACGTGGTGTTGTCGTTGGTCAACTATAACGATAGGGAACTTGGGGTGGCCGTCACAAGCGACCCCAAGGAACTTGCCGACGGCATCTATTCGTTCCTTACCATGTGTATGAACCATAGCATCAAGAACGTGACGGACGAACAAGCACGCGGCTTGGTGATTGGTGTGGGCGAATGGCTTGGTGACTTGCCGATAGACGAATCGACGAAATGCTTGCATTTCTTTGCCGAATGTGTGTCGGCGGGTGTGGACAAGATGAAAGAAAACAAGAAATGCGATTGTTAAGATGTGAAAAACTAAAAACGGAAAGACAATGAACAAGATTTATATATCGTTGCCGATTGTCGGGTTGGACGTGGATGTGGTCAAAAGACGTTGCGAGGCGGCGAAAGCCAAGTATACGAAAGACGGCGACGTGGTGGTGACACCCGTTGATGTCATCGAAAGTTTCGCCATGCCGTATGCGACGGCTATCGGCAAGTGCATAGAGGCGTTGTTGGATTGTGACCATGCCGTCTTTCTTGACGGGTGGGACAATTGCAACGAATGCAATCTTGAATTCCAAGCGTGTCTATTGTATAACATCGACTATCACGTAGACGCGCGGTTATGACGATAGACATTGACGATGCCGTGAAAAGGTTGGCGGATTGTGCGGGTTGTACGGAATACGAAATGATACATTCCCGACGCGCGCTACCCGCCACCTTTCGGCAACTACTTTGGGAATTGCTTTATTGCAACGGAATGCACCCAAAGGATATAGCGAAAGCATTCGGACATGATAGGACTACGGTTCTTTACGGCATCCGACATGCAAATACGATAACGGCCAAGAACGGGTATGGCAACGAACGTGAATTGTTCCGTACTACGATGGGTTTGAATTGAAAGCCGTAGACCCTATAGATTTGGCGCGTGCGCCACTTTCTTACGGTCGGCGGATAGTTATAGGTAAAAGCAAAAATAATCGATTACAACGAAATTTATGGCAAACAATAACGACAACACAACGTCATCCGCGTCACAAAACGCGATGATATTGGAATGGATGGACAAAGGCAACACTATTATGGCGTTACAAGCATTGGATTTGTTCGGTTGTATGCGCCTTGCATCAAGGATATTTGACTTGCGCGAACGCGGTCATAACATCAAGAAAGAAAAAGTTACCTTGCCGTCGGGCAAGATAGTAACACGCTATTCATTGATTAAGGAATAAGGATATGAAAGTCTATTTATTGATTACATCTTTGGTGTTCGCAATCGCTATGGTGGCGGGTGAATACTTGGACGTCATTCATAAGAAAGAAAAAATTACGGCACGTACAATCGTGCATTGGGTTGCGGAATTCATATTCGCCTTTATGATATTGGCGGTTTGTTCCATGTGCGTTTATTACATTTATACGAAAGAACTATGACGTGGCATTATTGGTTGGCGATTTATATCGTCGGGTGGGTGCTTACCGCCGCATGGTTACATACGCCCGAAAGGGATGACGATTACAAAGATATAGCCAAAAGCGAAAGCATGGCTTTGTTTTGGCCGATAATCATACCGATGGTGCTTTCGGGTTGTGTAGTAGTAGGAATTTCAAAACTAATGCGAAAGATATTCAGATGACACGCGAACAATACATCGAACGCTTGATAGCGATATATAAGTTAAGATACAAGCCAAGCCAAGAGGAAATCGAGGAATTCAAGTTGTTGTTGGAAATGATGCCCGACACGCCACGTTTGAATTTTGCGATTGTTATGAAAAGCAAGTCAAAAGGAAAAAATGCCGAGGGCGGACGACGGACGGCGGGTCTTGCATGGCAAGATATCGAACGTGTCGTGACCGCCGAAAACGACGTCATCGAAAAGTATGATAGGGCAAAGATAGATAGGATGTCCGAAAAGGAATACTACACAAAGATTCTTGAACGATATAACGAATTGAAACATGGACAAGGGTGAACTATCATGGCGCGACATACAACGCATAGTGCGAATCGCCGATAACCTATGCAACAACCTTGAATACGAAAAGGTCAAGGCGATGGGCGAGGAAGGTTACTATACGGAGATATTGAATCAATTCAATAAAGGTTGATATGGCGAAATGGCGCGATTGTCTATATTACCCCGATTATGCGGTAAGCGACGAGGGTGAGGTCGTACGAAAACGTGACGGTCTTATTCTTAAGCAATACCCGCAAAAGAACGGATATGTCTATGTATGGGTCGATAGAGGATATGGCAGGCATCCTGTTCCCGTGCATCGATTGGTGTGTATAGCATTCCATGGTTGGCAAGGATATGCGGATGGCTTATATGTTGACCATATCAACACAGTAAGGAATGATAACCGCGCCGTCAACCTGCGATGGGTCACGCCAAAAGAAAACGCGAACAACGAAACAACAAAACTAAATAGAAAAAAACAACACAACTAACTAATCAACAAAAAGAATTATGAACAATTTAGTGCAAACAATCGAGAGAATTACGCCTACGATGGCGAAAAGGTATCTTGAAACGTCAAGGGGAAATAGGCCCATTAGTCAAGATACGGTACGTAGTTACGCAAAGACAATGATGGATGGCAAGTGGCGTCTTAACGGCGTGCCTATCATCTTTGATTCCGAAAAACGGCTTTTGGACGGACATCACCGCCTACATGCCATCATCGCAGCCAACCGCGCTATCGAAATGTCCGTCACGTACGGCGTTGATTCGGATGTGTTTACAACCTATGATTGCGGCCGTCACCGTAGTTTGGGACAAATCCTTGCCATGAACGGCATTGAATCATACAATAACGTAGCGGCGGTCGTGGCGGTAAGTTCCGCTTTGGTCAATACGGGAAGGGTGCATCAGAACAACAGCGCGAAAACATTGCGTATGACCAATGATATGTACTTTGAAAAGTGGAAAGAAGACCCAGAAGCATATAACGAATGCACGCGATTGGCGCGCCAGTTATATGCCGTCGCACGTATCTTAAGGATTTCGTGGATAGGTGGCATCGCCTATTTCCTTACACATACGGGCGGCTATCAGTTCGATTTCGTGAAAAGGTTCTTTTCCGCCGTATGTAACCTTGAAACAACGGGCATCAGTGCCGCCGATGAATTGCGTAAGTTCATATTAAGGAACGAACGTAACAACGATTCAAAGAAAATCACCGACGAATACCTTTTCGCTATCGTCGTTAAAGCATGGAACGCGTACGCAAGGGACAAGGTGGTCGGTTACTTGCGCTATATGCCGAACAAAGAGGATTACCCGACGTTGTTGCTTAATGTTACAAAACGATGAACGATATAGCATATTGTAACGGCGAAAAATGTCCGCAACGTGACAATTGTTGGCGTTACGTTGCGGGCATGATTGCCCGTGGTGATAATTGGTGGGTCGAACCCAAATGGGACGGCCAAAAGTGTGACCTTTATATGGGTAATTGACGATGGCAAAAGTGAAATTCATCGCGTGCGACATGTGGAAACGCGGCATCTATTCGTTCATAGGTACATTGTCCGAATTGAAAGATTGGGTGTATAGCGAAACGAAAGACGAATGGTCGCCCGAATTCCTTGATATGATAAGGGATTTGGATGATGGCAAGATAGGTGTCGCGTCGTATAATTACGATTACGACGGATGTGGCGTGATACTTATGCCCAAATTTCCCCGCACGCCCAAAGAACTTGCATATGCGGCGCATGAAATATTACATGCTACGTTTATTATGCTTGATTATTGTGGGGTTGAATATCATTGCAAATCAAACAACGAAACATTCACCTATCTTGACGAACACTTAACAAGAAATGTGCTTGAAAGGATGGGATATAACGATTATAAGATAAAAGGACATGACGACAAAAGAAAAAATTGAACTATACAAGACGGCCTTGAACAAATGGGGCGTTGTATCACAAGCCTTCATGGTGATGGAAGAAGTGGGTGAGATGCTTGACAAATTTGGCAAGGCACATCGCGGACGATTGAAAGATAGGATGGAAATCATTACCGAACTTGCCGACGTAAGCATAATGATGGAACAATGGGCAACTTATTTCGGATGGGACGAATTCGTGGCCGAAAAGGAACATAAACTTGAACGATTGAAAGAAAGACTTGAAGAAGTTTAAGGCCCAGACGTAAGTTTTCCACAACATTTGGTATATCTAAAAACTTGCGTTATATTTGCGATACATAAAACCAAACTCAAGACGTATGATACATTACGAAAACGACGTATGCGAATACTTGCGCATACCAAACATTCCAAAGAAAAAATGGAATGGGAAAGATAGTTTCACACATGGCGTAGCCGTGTTGACATTGATGAGTGGACAAAAGGCTTACGGCGTCGTATCGTTCGACGGACAACGTGACGAAAAGCCGCGTGTAGTCAAGGTCTTTGCACCCGAACCGTTCGCCGACATCGACGAAATCATGGTCGTCCCGTCTTATATGGACACACCCGACCCAGACACTATGGATTTGGATGATGAATCAAAGAAAAGGGCCGAGGAATTGGCAAAAGAGGCACAAGAGGCGGAAAACGACAATGACGGTGTCGTTGTTATGCAAATGCCCGACAACGAATATTTCTTTGACCATATACACAACGACGACGAGGGCCGTGCATATATAGACGCGTGGAACAAAAGCAATAAGATACGCGGCGGTGTTCCCAAGAAACATGAATCAATCGTGATGCGACTTGGTGTCATTTGGGCCGAACAAAACAAACATGCATAAGAAATGGAAAAGAAAAACGTAAAACCGACCAACGCACAATTGCAACGTCGCATTGCCGACGCGATAGTCTTTGTGCCGCGTGACAAGTCATGCAAGGAAATATACTTTGACGATAAGGGTTTGCGATTGCAAGTAACCGATGATTGTGCCGTCATTTCAACCAATTTCCACCGTCATGTGTTTAGTTCCGTGACAAGCATGGGGTATAGCCGACCTTACCTCTACGCCAAGCGATTTGTGGAAATAGCCCTCGAAAACGATTGTATCGTAAGGGATAAGAACGGAAATCCCGACGGACGTTCATTCGCGTTGTTGATGCAAGTGTTGAAAGACAAAGAAGATAAGTCGGAATTCAATGTCGCCACCTATGTCGATTGGTGGATATTCAACATGTTCCAACCCCTTTATTCGATTGACGACAATGCCGCATCACAATGGCTTGTGTATTTCAACTATATGCACCATATAGCCATCAATTCCATCATTCTTGGCGAACGTACCACCGACATGACAAACGTCGAATTTGCCAAGCAATATGCCGATACGATGGCGGAATTCGTCAAGGATATCGAATCGAATGTGATATTAAAGAAAGAAACGAAAGAGGAGGCCGACAAAAAGGAAAGTGAGGCAATGGCTGAACAAGATATGGAGGCGGCCGCCAAGGAAAACGCGGAAAACGATGGATAACGGATTCGAGTGGATAAGTATTAGCGAACTTGCCCGACGTATAGGCAAGACCTACCAAACGGCGTTCAACTATGCGGTGAAAGACGGTCGTTACGAAACGATGGAATTCACCCGTGGAAAGATGCGCGGATGGATGGTTAAGGTCGCGAAAGAATAAAAAGGCAATTGGGGTATGGTGTAATTTTAGGTAACACACAACACTTTGGATGTTGCATTATGGGTTCAAGTCCCGTTACCCCAGCAAAACACAACACAACAAACAAAAGAAAGACGATGATTAAGTTTAAAGTAGATGACACGTTGCCGTATATCGGTAGTGCGGCAAGTGTGGTAAGCGCAAAACCACTTTACCCTATCCTTACTTGCGTACGTATGGATGCCCGTACCGACAATTCGTTGATTCTTACGACAAGCGACGGCGAATCATGGTTTACGACCAAAGCACTGTGCGAACTTGTTGATGAACCTTTTGACATTTGCGTGGACGCTAACGACTTGGTGCGTGCCTTGTCCAACCTTAAAGGCAAGACCGTCGTGATGAACGCGAATGCCGATAAGCACCAAGCGGAATTCGATTACGGATGCGGACATTTTGCGTTGCCGTTCCAATCGGGCGACGAATTCATCAAGATGGAAACACCGACCGACGGCACAAGCATCATCATGGATGCCAAGTCACTTTCCGATGCTATCAACAAGACTTTGTTCGCGACGGCCAATGACGAGTTGCGTCCCGTGATGAACGGCATACATTTCGACTTTCTTACGGACGGCATGGCATGTGGTGCGACCGACGGACACAAATTGGTTCGTTACGTCGATTTTACGGTTAAGAACAACGACCTTGCCCGTGACAACGTCACACTACCAAAGAAACCTGCATCTATCATCAAGAACGTCATTGACGACATTGATTCACAAGTGCGCGTCACCTATGATGATAGGTTGTTGTCGGTAAGCAATGCCGCATTCCGTCTTGTGACAAGACTTTGCGAACACAAGTACCCCGATTACGTAAAGGTCATACCGACAAACAACAATATAGAGGTGGTTGTGGGTAAGGATGATATGGTGATGGCCTTGAAACGTGTTGCGCCGATGTGCCAAGCATCAAGCGAACTTATCAAGATGGTCATCGAAAAGGATAACGTGACTTTGATTGCCGACGACTACGATATGTCAAAGTCGGCGCGTGAAAGCATGTCTTGCGACTATACGGGTGAACCGCTTACGATAGGATTCAAGGCATCCATGTTGCTATTGTTATTATCCAATATCGACGGTGATAAGGTGAACATGTCGTTCCTTGACGACAAGCACGCCGCATTGTTCCAACCCGTGGTAACGGGCGACGAACAACCGACCGACAAGTACGTGTCATTATTGATGCCAATGGTAATCAACATATAAGCGATGTTTGACGGTGACTATGTAAACGGGTATATCGAAAGGGTCACGGGCGGACGATACGAGGGGCGCGTGACGATAGACGGCGTTAGGTTGGACAACATCGAGGGCGTGTACTTTGAACGTAAGGGGCGCACATACCTATGGCTTAAACGCAAACCCAAGATGGAATACGACATGAAAACGGGCAAGTTCATCGAACGTCCGTCTACACCCGCATGGGAAACGTATTTGGAAAAGACGGCGACTAACGGCGCGGTGGCATTCAAGGGCGAATGTATATTCATGCGATTCCGCTATTCGGTAACGGGTATATGGGATGCCGTGTTAGGAAAGGACAAGCAACGTCTTAACCTATTCATCGAACGCATGGCCGACAAAGACCAAACGATAATACGGAATATAAATGAAAGCATAAAACGACGCAAGAAAATATGAAAGACGACGAGATTCAAGCACGTTGGCGCGCACTTGACCAACAAGACATCGACAACTTATGCCAAGGATTACGTTCACATGAACGCCAAGTACAAGGATTCCTTTGTGAAATAGTGGCATCCGTATGTGACGTAGACAAGGACGACCTATTGAAATCAACCGATAACGTATCGGTGGCCCACGCCCGTTGGTTGTTTTGGTACGCATTACGTTTCCTTACCAACGAAACATACGAAAAGATGGTTGCGTCCATCAATCACGAATACGGCTTTTCATTCCGCGCCCGTAGCATCACAAGCGGTGTGAACAAGATGGCCACGATGATTGAACGTGATGACCTTTGGAAAGACCGTTGGCGCATCGTCAAGCATGTTATCGGATTGCGCACGCAAGGTACGCAACAAGCGTTCGACTTTAGCAAGAAAATAACCATCACCATACCGAAAGAATTGAAAGGTAAGGTGGAAATCAAATACACGGAATGATATGGGAAAGTGTTATATGGGAATAGACCCAGGTCAGAAGGGATTCATAACGACTTACGTAGACGGCTTGTGGCGGCATTATTCGATTGAGGATAATGACATGTTGGACTTGGCGCGAATAATGCGTCAAATCAAAGGAATGCACCCCGAAATCTTTTGTGTGATGGAGGAGGTACACGCTATATTCGGTAGTAGTGCGAAGTCCACGTTTTCGTTCGGATATATCAACGGCGCGTTAGAGGCGTTGTTGTGGGCCAACGAAATTCCGTTTTCGCTTGTAGCACCAAAGAAATGGCAAGGCGTCATGTGGGATAACCGCGACATGGTTGTCACACATAAGACCGTCACCGTGAAAGGAAAACAAATTGTAAAGAAAGACGTCAACACAAAGCAAACGTCTATCAATTGTTGCCGTCGGTTGTTCCCGTCAATGGATATACGCAAATCCGAACGGGCAAAGAATCCCGACGACAACAAGGTGGATTCAATTTTGCTTTGCGAATATGCCCGTCGTAACAACTTTTAATCTATGAAACCAATAGAATTCAAAGAACAAAATGTGGTATACGGAAAAGACCAACCCGAATATATGCCGTTGCCCGCATTAAAGTTTGACGATGGCATGGTGGTTACGTGTTGGAAACTATCTTGGAAAGAACTTGTAAAGTTAATATTCACAAGAAAGGTATGGCATTCGATGCTAACTTTCAATCAACCGTTACAACCGACTTTATTAACCGTCAATAAGGACGACTTGATTATAAACGACGATAAGCCATGTTAGGATATCAATCGACACAAAACGCGCTACATACGCGCATGATAGACTTTACGATACAAGAATACTTGTTCGTGTTCCAAGTGGTGTTGGGCGAATCGCCCGCCGCCGCATACGCCATGATATATGACGAAAAGGAATTCAAGAGGAACGTGCCAAGCGAAAATGAGGATGAATACTTGGCAAGGTTTGAACGTGACGCGAACATATTGTTAGACCAACAACAATGCAAGCACCTACGCGAATATCTTGAATCGGAATACCAAAGCGACATCCAAGAAAAAGCGATGACGTTGGAGGATTTCAAGTTTACGGGTGCGGACGTGCAAAAGTTGTTAAGCAACCTATTGCGCAACCGTTCGGACAATCTTGATGACGCATCGGTCAAGGATATCCTTTCGCTTATCAAGTCTATGTACGAAAGCGGCGCATTGGATTCGGGCGATTCATTCCAAAAACATTTCATCACCATACCAACCAAGTACAACGCACTTTGCACGCATTGTAATAGGGAAATATACGCGGTAGAGGGAATCAACATAAGGTGTGAACATTGCGGACAAGTCTACACATGGGTGGAAAACGAACGCCGATTCTATCCCGAAATGGGGCATTTATGATTTTTTCGCACTTATTATTTGGAATATCTAAACCGTCGGTTTATATTTGCACTTCGTAAGGATAATGCTCATAAGCATAAATTGGTTAGTAATTGGATTATTATTAGTACACGTCCCGCGTCCGATGTGACATCGCACAATGGGGCAAACATCGCGGGTTGGCGCAGTTGGTAGCGCGTCGGGTTCATATCCCGAAGGTCGGTGATTCGAGTTCATCACCCGCAACAAGTCTTAATTGTTTTGCATACGCATACATACATTTTTCTTAACCCGCCCGTAGTGATACGCGCGGCAAAACGCCAAATGGCGAAATAGGCAGACGCGACGGATTCAAAACCCGTTTCCGCAAGGAGTAGAGGTTCGATTCCTCTTTTGGCGACAACGTGATATGAAAAAGTCAGTATATTTTTCCGAATCGGAATTTCGCCGTTGCACACCATCGTGTGAACGCGAACAGATGCAGCAATCCACGTTGGATATGCTTGACAACATACGTCGTAAGGCGGGCATACCGCTAATCCTTAATAGTGCCTATCGCACACCCAAATGGGATAAGGAACACGGGCATTCGGGTAGCGGTGCGCACACCAAAGGTTATGCCGCCGACATACGTTGCAAGGATTCCGCCAACAAGTACAAAATTGTCCGTGCCGCAATGGAATTGGGTGTACCAAGAATCGGGGTGTATGAAAATTTCATCCACGTAGACAACGACCCGTCATTGCCGCAAAATGTATTATGGTATGGAAAATAAGAAACGTGACGGTAGGAGTTTGATAGCGTTGTTGTTATTGTTAGGTGTCATCCTAATGATAATATTCGCTACTTTTTCGTCATGTTGCCCGTGCCGTAACGCGATTGCGCCCACACCCGTACCCGAAATTCATTATGTATATGATACGGTCAAGGTGGCCGAACGGCATGATTCAATCATATACAAGGATGTGTTGGTCAAGGATTCATCATCGTTCGTTCAAAAAGGCGACACCGTTACCATCGAACGATGGCATTGGGAACGGGATTACCGATATGAAAGAATACTTGAACAAAAGATAGATAGCATATCGCGCGTTAAGCAAGATTCCATCCCCTATCCCGTATATGTGGATAAGGAAGTGCCCGCACGGATGACCAATTGGCAGATATTTCTTATAACACTTGGGAAAGTGTTCATTGTGATATTAGGTTTAGCATTAGTAATCGCC
>Ga0310696_10004374_pt1 | contig 17330 bp, 9 predicted proteins | sample AusTroGonzalo_MG_4_FD_203885 | JGI IMG/M metagenome (GOLD analysis project Ga0310696, IMG submission 203885) | Bovine rumen microbial communities from tropical cattle in Woodstock, Queensland, Australia - Gonzalo_02 (v2) (version 2) | ecosystem: Host-associated > Mammals > Digestive system >...
CGAACGAGAACATCTTCATGACCTGTCCTTATTTTTTTGTTTTGCCACTGGACGAAGGGAGACACCGCGCCTCCTTGCCGAAAAGAGTCTGGGGGTGCGCGGACTCCACGAGCACGTGCACGAAATCGCCTGGGCGGATGCCCGGCGGAGGAGGAAAGACGACGATGCGGTTTCCCGAGTCGCGTCCGCTCCAGCGCGCTGCGTTTCTCCGGGAGGGCCCTTCGGCGAGAACTTCGCGGACAGTTCCAACAAGCCGGTCGTTACGCTTCTGTCCGCGACGTTCCTGATCTGCCAGAAGCACTTGGTCCCGGCGCTCCTTCTCTGCCTCGGGAACATCATCGGGCAATGCGGCGGAGCGCGTACCCGGCCGCGGGGAGTACTTGAATATGAAGGAATTGTCGAACCCGGCCTCGTCCATAAGCGAACGAGTCGCCTCGAAGTCGGCCTCGGTCTCTCCCGGATAGCCCACGATCACGTCGGTCGTCACGGAGAACTCCGGGTCAACGGCACGCAGTCTGCGGACGGCCGCCAGATATTCGGCCCGCGTGTAGCGGCGCCCCATGCCTGAAAGAACACGGTCGCTGCCGCTCTGGACGGGCAGGTGCATGTGGCGGCAGACCTTGGGAAATTCACGGTAGGCGCGCGCGAGCTCTTCCGTGCACCCTGCGGGATGCGCGCTCGTAAAGCGTATGCGTTCGAGGCCCGGTATGGCCGAGAGGGCTTCAAGGAGACGCGGGAAAGGCTCTGCGTAGCCGCCGGGAGACGGCGCATCGTCTGCAAGCCATGCGCAGTTTCTGACGCCGTATCTCAGCACGCTCTGCCCAAGCAGACATACCTCCTTCACGCCGTGCTCCGCAAGGGACCGCACCTCCGCCACAACCTCGCGCGCCGGGCGGGAGTACTCATGGCCGCGGACGCTGGGGACTATGCAGTAGCTGCAACGGTTGTCGCATCCAAGCAGAATCGTCACGTAGCTCTGGAAAGAGCCGGCAAGGGAACCGTCTGAGGAGCGCCTATGGGCGTCAAGGCCAAGCGGCACCTCGTCGTCCCCGGGCAGCTCCAGAAGCCGGGTCTCTCCGGCGAGACACCGCTCGACAAGACGGGGAATCATGCCCATGCGGCGAGGCCCGACGGCGAAGTCGAGGCCTGGCACCTTCTCAAAGACGCTCTCGCCGAGACGCTTCACGGCGCATCCCATCAGCCCGACCATCCTCACGCTCGACGATTCTGCGCCCTTCCCGCGTCCATCCCTCGACGCCACGAGATTGCCGCACTTGCCCACGGCCTTCCTCTCCGCCATGTCGCGCACAGTGCAGGAGTTGACTATCACGAGCTCGGCCGAAGACTCGTCGGCGGCGCGGACGTGGCCCGCGGCCTCGAGCAGCGCCGCCACGGCCTCGCTGTCGCGCACATTCATCTGGCAGCCGTATGTGTGGATGTGGAATCTCATTCTCCCGCTCTGTCAAAACTGCGTTGCACGGCCAGACTTCGTCACGGATCGACGTGCCAGGTGATTATCTTCCAGAAAAGCGAATGGCGCGTGCGCCCGCCGGGGCGAGTGTCGGCGCTCCAGAACGTCCAGAACGGCGCCCAGTTGCGCGCGAAGCCCTCTGAATGGCGGATCGGCATCAGCTCAAGCGCCCGGCTTTCAACTCTTCCGTTGCCCTCGGTGCGCGAGTAGAACGGCCACACGCGCAGATACGAACTGGCGGGCTCAGCGGGGAAGGCGGCGTCTCCGCGGCGTCTCGTCCAGCTGCGCTCCCAGGTGAAGAACGGGAAGAACGAGAACACCTCTTCGCGCGTGTTGTCGGTCTTCAGAGAGGTGGCCTCGACTATCTTCCATCCGAATCTGTGCGTCGTCTCCTCCTGGCCGCGATCGGAATAGGAATACCCGGCGATGTGTTCATACAGCGGGAAGACTGAAACGCGGTCGCGACGCGGGCCCGTCTCGATGTCGACGAACGGCCACGGACATCGGAGGCGACATGTGGCGTCCGTAGTCGCGTACGAGAAGAAAGGCGGCAGCACGAGCCATTGTCTCTCGCGGGCTCTGCAGACGCATCCGAAGAACGGCCAGAACATCCCCGAGTGGCCCTTCCCTGACGTGTCGCGGTCTTCATCGTAGGCCGCCCACGTCACGAGAGGCCACAGAACGTATGAATGCTTCGACTCTCTCATGCGCGACGTTCCCCAGATGGGCCAGACGCCGACGGAATCGCGCGGCGCGTCCTTCCACGACACGAGCGGCCACAGGACGGCATGGGAGCGTACTCCCTTCACGGAATAATCGTGGTAGACGGGCCAGAGGGCAAAGGTCAAGTCGTCCATGAAGAGAAAGTGCGGATGCGTCCCGTAGATTGGGAACAGCGCCCAATAGCCCACGTCGTTCCTGTCGCTGCCGGAGAACCACACGGGGAAGACGTTGAAAGTCCAGGACGGCTCGTCATCGCGCGAAGAACCATACGCGATCAGAGCGCGCCACCATAGACCCGACCGCATGGAGTGCGAAGTCGCCAAGGGCCACAGGAAGTCGCGCTCCACCACGCCGCGCTCTTCGTCGCGCACCTGGGAGTAGAACGGGCGGAACGCCCAGTACGTCTTGAGAGAGGCCACGGAAGGCGGCAGCCCGGACTTGGCCGCCTCGCGCGCCCTCGCGCGCCTGTACTCGAAAAGCGGACCGAAATTGAACGAAGCCTCCCGGCGGCCGCCTCTCCTGGCCATCTCCGCATCCGTCCCGGACGAAGCGGGCAGAGTGGAGGCGCGCAAAGGCGCGACAAAGGCGGCGAGCAGCGGAACTAGCAGGAGACGGTTCATCATTGGGCCAATGTCCTCCTGCCGCAGGTCAGTTCATCTTCGCCGCGCGGATGAGATCCTCAAGCCTGTTGCGGTCGTAGTTTGAGAGTTCCGACTTGCGGGATCGAAGAGCCCGGAGCGTGCCGCGGGCGCGGCCCAGGTCGCCGCGCGCGATCTGCACGCCGGCGAGGGTGATCTGCATTCGTATGTCCTTGTCCTTCGAAAGTTCCAGCGCCTTCTTCACGCACTTCTCGGCTTCGTCGAGGTTCTTCTTCTGCCCGAGGAGTATGGCGCCGAGTGTCTCCCATGCTACGTAGAGGTCCGGCGACGTGCGGACCGCGCCGCGGGCGTACTTCTCGGCCTCATCGTAGCGCTGCTGGCGGCGAAGGACCTCTGCGAGGTCGTTCTGGGCGGCGCCCAGGGGGTTGCTCTGCGACACGGACGTCATGAGGAACGTCTCGGCCGAAGGATAGTCTCCGTCCTTGAGGCGGAGAGACCCCATCACGTAGTTGGCCAGCTTGTCATGGCGGTTGCGGCGGAGGATCACGCGCGCGTGGCGTTCGGCCCCCTCCCCATCGTCGAGGGCGATGTCGAGGTTGAGTATCATGTCCCCGGTGGCCGACACGTCCGGACGCGCCGCGGATGCGAGGACCAGCGCGTCGCGCGCAGCCTTGCGGAAGGCCTGCCCCTTGCGCATCAGCACAAGGGCACGGGTGACCTGCACGAAGTAGTCGCGCGGCGTGGCGGACACGGACTCCATGCGCGGAATGATCACGTTCTCAAGCTCGTCGAATATCTTCTTCTTGGCCTTTGCGTCCTTCTCCTGGTCGGCCTGCTGCAGCAGAACGCCCGCGAGAAGCGACCACGCCTGCAGCGACTTGGGCTGGAGGTCCGTCACCTTCTGCATCGCAAGGCGGGCGGCCGAAAGATCGTTGTTCATGAGATGGAGCAGGGCCCACTCTATGCCGCCTTCCTTCTTGTCCTTTGAGGCCTGCACTGCACGGGAGAGAAATGTCTTCGCCTCTGCCACCGACCCCTCCTGAAGGGCCAGGCGCGTCATGCCCATGAGAGCGTCGTGGTTGGCAGAGTCCTTCGCAAGCACCTTCGCGTACGTCTCGCGCGACTTCTGCGAAAGGTTGCCGCTGGCGTATATCGCCGCCATCATGTTGAGAAGCCCCGTCTGCCGATCGGCAGGGACGAAGTCGATGGCGCGCTGCACCTGTGCGATCGCGTTGCCGGTCTGCCCCGAGCGCGCCCATGCGAAGCCCATGCGGGCGAAGATCTCCGGCGAGCGGATGTAGCCGTAGTAGCGGGAGAGAGACCAGAGGATGTAGCGGCGCTTGGGATCATCGACTATGGCGCGTATCTTGCGCTCGATCTCGCCCTTGCGCTTGACGGCTCCCTGGAAGCCTGCGCGCGCCATCTCGAACTGGTTGAAGAGTGCGCAGACGTTGTCGGGGTCTATCTTGGAAAGGACCATTTCGTAGACATCGAACGCCTCGGCGTCGAACCCCGCGTCCTGGAGCATCACTCCGAGGTTGTTCGCAACGAAGCCGACATGGCGGCGCAGCTGCAGACGCATGGCGTCCACGGGGTCCTTGCTCTCGCGGATGGATCGGGAGCCCTGGCCCCGCTCCGCGTGCAGGACGGGATCGATTTTGGCCCAGAACGCGTCGAAGTCGGCTTTGGCCTTGCGCCCGTCCACGCCCTTTGCCGTCTTGATGCCGTTGAAGAACAGACAGTCGGGGGCGGGAACCTGCTCGGCGATGTACCAGAAGTCCGGCACGCCGAATATCGCTGCCTTCGAGGCGATGTCGTGGTCGCCCATGAACCAGTCCTGCAGGAACGGCAGCACGCCGAGCTGTATGGACATCGCGAGGTTCGCGCGGCCTGCCGTCAGCCCCTTCTCCTTGATGAGCTCGCCGAACTCCTTGAGGTAGGCGTCGTCCATGTCACGATGGAGGCACACCAGATTGAGCTCGACGCCGCGCGTGGCGGCGAGTATGCGCAGATGGTCGTCCAGCAGGCCGTCGCTCACGAACCAGGTGCGCTTGCCGAGGCGGTCGAGTATCTCGCCGGCGCAGACGTCGGCGAAACGGCCGCGGGACCGAGAGAAGGTCATTATGTTCAGAATTGCGGATAGGGCGAGGACCACGCAAAAGCCGCCGAGCATGACCGGGGCGATCTTGCGCCCGAACTTGACCTCGGCCGTCAGCTCGTGCTCCTTGGCCTCGTCCACCTTCTCGACGGGCCGCGGACTGAGCGCCAAAAGATACCAGTAGGCCGCCAGGTATCCGGACACTATCGCCGCGAGCGTCGTTGTCGCAACAGGCGAGAATCCCAGCTTCCGCATCAGAGACTCCGGCGAAAGAGGCGTGGCGACCGCAAGTATGGAAATCAGCGTCATCGAGGCGTGGAAGAGATACATGCTCCAGCGTCTCTCGTTGTTGAGGCCGCGGATCGAGGCAAAGGAGCAGGCCACGAAGGCCAGCACGGTGAAGATGAAGACATAGAGCCACCCCGGGCGCTTGAACCACTGCACGAACTCCTGCGTGTAGTCGCGCCCCATCTTCTTCAGCGCGTCGCCCCAGGACTCGTATCCGCCGGCCGATGCGGCCTGCGACGCCAGCCATTCGGACGTGCACATGCGCGACACGACGATGAAGCCGACTGAGAAGAAGACGAGGAACAGCAGCATCGGCGCATACCATTTGCGCTCGTTCTTCACGCAGACCACCACCAGCGCCATGGCGTACAGCGGCAGCAGCGCGAAGAACTCCACGCACTCCACAATGCCGACTGCAACCGCCACGCCGAGCACCATCGACAGCGGAATGGTGCTCTTTGGCCAGCACGCCATCATCATGGGAATCAGAAATATGACGAGCGCGAACGCGACGTCGAACGCCCGGTAGTCAAGATGCGTGGACGCCTGCCAGGACGCCGTCGAGAATATCAGCGTGAACACCGCGACCACGCCGGCCACTATGCCGGCCCCCCTCGCATGGCGTATGGCGTCCTCCTGATGCACCGTCTGCCACACGAAGTACGAGACGAACGAGAACACGAGCACGGCCGAGACGACGCCGGACAGGACCGATATCATGTTCAGGCGGACTGCCATGTTCGCGGGGAACGACATTCCCGAGAACATCTGCACGAGACGTCCCCAGATGGGATGGCGCGGAAACGTCAGCGCGTCCATTCCGTTCCACTGCGCCATCAGGTGGGCCGACTCGCCCGGGAATATGTAGTTGGCGTAAGTCAGAGCGTAGACGACGACAGCCGTCAGCGCGGCTCCGATAAGCCAAGGCCAAGCACGCAGCCCGTCCTTCCCGCCAAAAGGTTTGAATCCGGTCATGTAGGTATGCTCCTTCTTGAATTGTCGCGACAATTATACCATATTTTCCCCCGCACGGGCGCGAGGCGATTCAAAGAACTGTCACCTTGAGTCCGCCGGCGTCTATCGCAAAGTCGAAGAATCTGGCGGCGGCGTTCGGAGGATTGGCCTCGAGATTGGCGCGGACACGACGCGCCGCCTCCTTAGACTTCGCCATCACGAACACGAACCCGCCTCCACCAGCGCCAGGCAGGAGACACGCCTCCGCATTCCCGCCCACGCGCGAGAGAATGGCCTCGACGCCTGTGTTCGTCGATCCCGGATCGATCGCCTTCTTCAACTTCCAGTACTCGCGCACCGCTGCGGCGAACACCGCATAGTCTCCCTTTTCAAGCGCAACCTTCGCCCTCTTCGCGCCATCCTTCAGGCGCGGGACTATTTCGCGGATCGCCGGCTCGCCGGCGATCCACCTGTCCACGACATTGCGCAGTATGTTGCGCGCCATGCGCTTCTGTCCGGTGAAGTACAGCAGGCAGCGGTCGGAAAACGGCGAATCCCCCCTGATGGAGACGGAGGACACCGACGGCGTCTGGTCCGCCCCCGGCGACGTCTCGATGAGCTTCACCCCCGGCAGGATTCCCCCCACCTGATCCTGCCATCCGCCGCCGGTGTTCATCCGCTGTTCGAGCGCCGAGGCGAGGCGTATCACGCGCCGCGCGTCGAATGCGATGCCCTGCACGCGGTCGAGGCACGCCAGCACCGCCGCGCCCAGTATGGAGCTGGTGCCCATGCCGCTTCCCTTTGGAAGCGCCGAGAATATCGTGAGGTCGAGCCCGCCGCCGAACCTCCGGAGCCACGAGCCGAGCGAGGCGCCCCTCCTAGACGGCGCGATGCCGGAGAGAACTAGCGCCGCCTTGGGCAGCGCGCACCATTCGTGCGGATCGGCATGGTCGAGCAATTCGGCCGAGGATGTGAACTCGCGGCTTTCGCCAAGGTCGATCGAGGAAAGGCGTATGCGCGGCCTCGTCGAAAGCTTTGCCATCACCTGAATCGGGTACTGTCCGTTGAGCGTGACGGCCGCGTTCAGAACAGTTCCGCCGGCGTCGAGGCAGATCGGCGGCGTGTCGCTCCATCCTCCCGCGAAGTCTATGCGCACCGGGCTCGCGGCCCATACAACCTGGTCGTGCAGAATGGCCGCGCGAGGGGGGACGGACGGCGGAGGGCATCCGCACGACACGACATCGGCCACGTGCCTGCGCGCAACCTCCCTGAACGTCGCCGTCCTCTCCGCAAGAAGACGCGAATGATCAACCTTCGGCATGATCTCCGCGAGCGAACGAAGTCCGGACCCGACTTTGCCGCGGCGATTCGGGAGAACGCGCGAAACTGCGTGGCGAACGGCGTCGTTCACGTCGTTCGAGACCTTCCAGAGCCGCGCATCCCATTTGCCGTCCGTCTTGAAATTGTCGTCGAGCCCGTACGCCACGGCCGTCCAGCCCTTCGCGCCGACGGGCAGGCAGACGAGCCCCGTCTCGGCAGGCAGCCTTATCGGCTCGGTGCAGGATGATGGAACACCCGTGAGAAGATTGCGTCCCGCAAGTTCCGTGACGCACCCTTCCCTTCTCCAGCACCCCTCCACGGCCGACGAGCCGCCGCCCGAGACGCCGCCGTCGAGGACGGAGTCGAAGGCAAACGCCCTGCCGCTCCGTCCTGACGCGCACACGCCCTTGCGGAAACCGAGCGCCCTGGCGGTGGCCGACGCCTTCGTCCAGCACGCCAGAAGCTCTCTGCTCGAACCCATGTGGAAGAATTCGCACGCCTCCAGCACGTTCACGCTGAAGCAAGTCCCCTCGAACGCGCGGCGAATCTTCTCCGGGCCGCCGCCGACGAGCGCTTCCGTGAAGTGCTCGTACACGTCGAGGACTGGCGCCTTTGCGAGCCAGCGCGCCTCGGCCCTGGCAAATGCGAGGAGCCTGCGGCAGAGCGCGGGGTCGAAGGAGAGTATGCCCGTGTCCACCGCGACGCGGCCATTCCTGCCGATCGCGCCTGCCGCCGCCGCCTCGGAGCGCGACGGCTTCTGCAGAAAGCCCGCGACGGCGCGGCATGAGCCGCCGGATCCGCCGCCCGGCACGTACACCCCATGGCACGACCCCTGCTCCATCGTCTCCATCCATGCCACGCCCGTGAGGCCGGGACGGGAGAAGTCGAGACGACCGCCGGCCGGCGTCACCAGAACGTCCCCGGAGAGGACTATCATCTGCCCGTCTTCGCGAGAAGGCAGTTCGGAGGCCTGGCGCGCGATCGCGTCGAAGAGAGCCAGAGGGCGGCCGTCGGACGTCGTGCACGGCAGAGGCGCGAAGGCCTTGCCTATCGCCGCGTATGCAGGGGTGCGGCGGCTGTCGCCGCCGGAGTGGCACACGAGGATGCGTCTTCCCGCAACGGGATCCCTCCATCTCTTCGCGAGCTCCACCAGCACGTTGAGAGTGGCGGCAAAGGATCCGACGCGCCGCCCGCCGGGATCCGGCAGAACCAACGTGTCCACATCACGCGGCAAAAGCCCGTTCACACGCCGCCATTCAAGCTGCGCGCGGTATCCGGCGGCCTGCGCCTCGTTCGCCGCAGTCACCACTATCACGTCAAAGTTCATCTGATCTCCCGTCGTTTGCGCGGCTTCGCGCCGCGAGCGCCACGATTGCGTATATGAAGACGACTGCGAAACAGAGCGCCGGGACCGCGAAAGAGGCACGCAGCGCAGCGGCGCTCGTCTGCAGGTCGGCGTCCCACGCACGCGACACCGCCGGAGCGAAGCGCATCCAGAAGCTCTCCGCCTTCCCCAGTATTCCGCCCATCCACGGCGTGACTATCGCCCCTCCCAGGATGGACATTATGAGCCCCGCCGCCCCCAGCTTGAACGCCCTCGGCTCCATGCCCTCGAGGGCAAGCCCGTATATCGTGGGAAACATCAGCGACATGCATCCGCTCATCGCCACAAGGCATAGCACGTTCGGCGGGAATTCGAGGCCGAAGAGCGTGAAGAGCGACGGCCCCGAAAGACGCATCACTCCCACCGAACACGCCACCGCCCCGGCCGCGAAGACCGCGAGCAGCGTCGCCGGGCGCACCTTCGCCATGAGCCCCGTCGTGATCCACCTGCACGAGACGAAGAGGACTATGGACACGAGATAGTACGACGCCGCGCGCGCTGCCGTGATTCCCATCTCCTTCTGCAGATACACGTTCAGCCACGTCCAAACCGCAATCTGCACGCCGACGTAGAAGAACTGCGCCACCACGCCCCCCCAGTAGAGAGGACGGCGCGCGAGCTCGCCCAGCATGCCGCGGTACTCCGGCAGAAACGCGATGTATGCGAGAGGCCCCGCCATGCCGCAGACTATCCAGAGCACCTTGTCCATCTGCGGGAAGAGCGCCGCCAGCGCCGAGAGCGGCGCCACGGCCGCGAGAAAGGCCCCCAGAACGCGCTTCGTCTGCCTGCGCTTCTCCGCAAGCGGCGTCATGAACGGATTGATCTTCAGGAAGAACAGCCATATCGCGAAGGCTATCGCGCAGAGGCCGACGTACGGAACGCACACCCAGAAGAGCTCCCTGTCCATTATCGCCTTAAGGGCTTCGGGCGCCATCTGCGCGCGCTCCGCGGCCGTCGCCGGGTTCAGGTTCGCGAGGATGAGCTTCTGCGCGAGGAATATGCCCGCAAGGCATCCGATCGGATTGAACGCCTGCGCGAAGTTGAGCCGCCTCACCGCGCCGCGCGACGATCCGAGCGCCAGGACGTACGGATTGCACGTCGTCTCGAGAAGCGAACATCCGGCGGCGACCACGAATATGGCGGCAAAGTACACGTCGAAGCTCTGCGTCATGCACGCCGGCACGTAGAGAAGCGCGCCGAGGACGTACACGCCAAGCCCCACGAGCACTCCCACGCGGTAGGAGAACTCCTCCACGAGCACGCTCGCGAAGACGGCCAGCACCGCGTACGCGCCGTAGAACGCGACCTGCACGAGGCCGGCGCGGCTCTGGTCCATCGTGAATATCTTCTGGAACGCCGGGACGAGATTGTCCGTCATGTTGTTCAGCAGCCCCCAGATGGCGAAGCAGCTGATCAGCATCGCGAAGACGAGTCCCCTCTTCCATCGGGGGTATCCCAGCTCAAGCATCTTTCCCTTTTCCATTTCTTCGTCGATCTCCGTCGGTGATTCTCAGGGGCCTGTCCTCATTCGCGCGGGAGAAGGCCGCGGACCGCGGGAAGCATGTCCACCAGCCTGTAGAACGCGTCGCGGTCGACGGTCCCCTTCGCGATCGGAACGAACTTGGTGTCGACGACGTCGCGCCCGGGATCGCGCCCGTACTTGTAGTCGTCGGCGAGCGTGCCGTTCGCCTGAACCTTGTCCGGCGGCAGCGACGCGCTAGGGATGGAGACGTAGGCGGAGACGGACGAGGGGCCTTCTCTGCGCGCGAGCAGCCCTTCCGCCGCGAGAATCCGCCTGCACTCGACGGCGGTGTCGATCGCCGGATCCACGAACTTGAAGTCGTCCGCGAGAAGCCCCGCGTATTTTTCGTCCTTCCTGAGCCTGTCGAGCTCCGCCTTGAAGTGGTGCAGGACGAACGGATAGTGCGTGCAGCCGAGTATCAGCGCCCTGATCGGCACGCGCGATCCAGACGCCCTGTGCGACTCCACGAGCGCGGCAAAGTAGCCGCGGGCAAGCGACTCCACGCGCGGCGATCCAAGCTCTATCGAATCGGCGAGATGCGGGCACCCCAGCGCGACAGGCGTCGGCATGTTCTTCATTCCACGCTTTGCGGCCTCTTCAAGGAGCGTCCTCGGATACGCGCCCGACGCGCACGTGCCGGCCGTGGAGAGCACGCCCACCGCGAACGGCTCGGACTGCGGTCCGGCGCCGAGCTGCTCGAGCGCAGACCGGCATCCTGCGTTCACCACGCCCACCACGTGCACGCGCGAACCGGCGTTTAGCAGCGTGGATTCTATCGCCTTCAAGCCGTAGGCCGTGGCCGTGTTGCACGCGATCACGACGATCTTCACCGGCTCCTTTGCGCCTCCGGGAAACTCCTCGGCGGCGTCGCGGTAGTAGCCGTCGCTCATGAGGAACATGGCGTTTCGTATGGCGAGCTCGCGGAGGAATGCGCTTCTGCCGCGCCCGGCGTAGTTGCCGTACGGGAGATTCGCCTGGTCGCCGAGGAAGGTGAAGCGCTCACCCTGCAGATCGGGCACGCCGTCGCCTCCGAGAGCGCCCGTCTTGTTGTCCACCACGTCCACGGAGAGCAGTTTTTCAAGGACGGTCAAGCCTCCCACGCCAGAGTCGAAGACGCCTATCGGGCGCTCCGCCCGCGGGTCTCCGGCGGACGCAATCCCGGCCGCGCACACGAAGACAGCGGCCGCGACCACTCTGCACATCATCATTCCTTCTTTTCGTCTCATCTCGTTCCTCTTCGTCTTTTTTTCATGCATAAATCTCGCGTAGGCGGCCCGATGCGGGCGCCTCCGGCATGACGTTGAGCTTCAATCCGCGCGGGTTCGGGAGCGGTCCGTCGGGGTCGATGCCGCACACCTCGCAGATCGAGCCAAGGAAGTCCACGGGCGACACGGGGCGCTCCGCCACCGCGTCGGTGGTGTCGTTCGACCTGCCCACGACGCATCCTCCGCGGAAGCCGCCGCCCGCGATCAGCGCGGAGAAGCACTTGCACCAGTGGTTGCGTCCGCCGTTCCACGGGGCCTCGCGCTGTATGCGCGGCGTGCGCCCGAACTCGCCGCTCACCCATACCACCGTTCCGTCGAGGAGATTCTTCGCCTTGAGATCCTCGAGAAGCGCGGACACTGCCTGGTCCATGTCGGCCGTGGCGCGCTTCATCGTCTCGAAGTGGCGCTTGTGGGAGTCCCATCCGGGAACGTTGATCGTTATGTACGGCACGCCGTATTCCACGAGGCGGCGCGCCGCCAGGCACGACTGCCCGATGCGCGTGCGGCCGTAGCGCCTGCGCACGGACTCGGGCTCCAGGGAGAGAGCGAACGTCTTGGCCGCGTTTCCGGACATGACCTTTCTCGCCGCGGCGCCCGCGGCGGCGAAGTCGTCCTGCCCGGACGGCGCCTCCAGGCTCTCCAGCACGTCGAACCTCTCCGATATCTGCTTCTGCGTGAGGCCTCCGGGCGGGACAATCCCGTCCACGACGAAGTCCTGCCCCACCGGGTTTCCGCCCGTCACGAGAGGTGCCCACTTCTCGCCGAGGAATCCCACCTCGGAGAAACGCCCCTTCCCCTGCGTGAGTATCACGAACGGAGGCAGGTCTCCGCCATACTCCTTCGCCTTCATCATGGAGATCATGGCGCCTATCGCGGGATACGTCGTGCCGCCGCCGGGGTTGCGCCCAGTCTGCATCAGATACGTGGCCGTCTCATGCCCGAAGTGCGGATGGGTCATCGAGCGTATCACGCTGAAGAGGTCCGCGCATTCCGCGAGCTTCGGGAGCCATTCGTGTATCTCCATCCCCTTCGCGGCCGTCGGGATGGCCTTGAGGCCGTTGTTGTAGTCGACGCCCGCGGCGGGCTTGGGGTCGAACGTCTCAAGCTGGCAAGGTCCGCCCCAGAGCCAAATCTCTATTACGCTTTTAGCCGGTTTCATGTCAGCACCTGTAGAGAAATTCGCGCGTGTTCACGAGGCACCACGCAAGATCGCGCATTCTGATCTTCGAGGACGCCACGACCTTGTGCTCTTCCTTCGTCGCAGACCGGCCGAGGAAGAGGCGGTACAGATAGTTGGTGGCCTCGGCAGTCTTCATCCTCTGGAAGTTGGGGCGGGACACGACGCGTCCGAGGCGCGAATACAGACTGCCTGAGTTGAAGAGGTAGAGCCGCTGCTTCGGCGTCACTCGGTTGTCGCGCTCGGAGAGCTCGCCGCTGTCGCGCGCCGGCCTCCCGAAGAGAAGAAGAAAGGCGTTCGATATGGAGCCGTCCTCAATGAGTATCGAACGGCGGTCGGGCGGCAGGAACGTGAACGGCTCGGGGGCTATGGACTGGTAGTCGCGCGTGGCGCCGGTGATGTCGCAGATTGCGTCGTCAAGAACCTCGGCGTCCAGCCTGCGGCGCGGGAATCCGCCCGTCACGCTGCCGCGGGCATACGCTGCCGAAAGGACGACCTCTCTCACGAGCGGCTTCAGACGGTAGCCGGAATCCCTGAACGTCTTCACCAGCGCGTCTTCGGCCGGCCTCGCCGATCCCTCCGCGCGCTCCCCGAACATCCAGTGCAGAACGCGCTCCACTGGCGCGCGGGCGAAGCGCTCCTCGAGCCGTCCCGACAGAAGGCGCGCGAAGTCGGAGGGGGACGGGCCGTCTCCCGGCTCCACCCACACGATCTCCTCCTTCCACTCGCGCGTCCCCTTGTACGACACGCGCCTGAAGAAGTCGGCGAACTCTTCCGTGGCCTTGCCGAGAAACGTGAGCGACGCCACCTCGGAGAGCCCCTCTGGAGTGCGCTTCGCGCTCGCCCGGAGAAAATTCGCCTCCGGCACCCTGAAGTTCGAGCCCTGCGCTCCGAGAAGCGCCGCCGCGAAGGCGTCCCAGCGCTCGTCGCCGGCGATGAATTCGCGAATGCGCCGATGGTAGACGTACACGGCGTTGGGCCAGAGGTTGATCGGGAATTCGCTCTTGACGCGCAGTATGTCGCAGTAGCGCATGCTCCAGTAGTCGGCGAAGCCAGGCGAATCAAGCAGCCTGTCAACGAGATGCTCGCGCTTGGCGGGATCGCTGGATTTCACGTAGAGAAGCGACTCTTCAACAGTCGGGATGCGCCCGCAGATGTCGAGGTAGAGGCGCCTCGCCATGACCGAGTCCGTGGCCGTGCCGTCCGCGTTCTCAAGCGCGCTTGCGGCGCCGCCACCCGCGGCGGCGGTCCCCTTCTGCGAGACGTTCTGCGAGGCGCATCCGCCTGCAAGGGCGCACAGCGCGGAGAAGGCCGCGCCGTCGCCAAGGAAGACTCGTCTCGAGACGTTCATCGCCGGGCCGTTCCCTCACTTCCGGGGCGAATCGGGGCAGGACACGTCGCCGATGCAGTACTGGAGGCCGGCGAGCATGTGGAGGAGGCGCTGCCTGTCGACGAATGCGCGCCTGTCGTGACCGAACGAGGTGTAGAACACGCGCCCCTCGCCGTAGCGGCGCACCCAGGAGACGGCGAAGTCGCCGTCGGCGCGCAGCTTGTCGGCGCCGCGGCTCTTCGCCCAGCGGTCGGCGGCGGCCTTCGTCGGAGCGTCCGAAAGATCAATGGAGAGAAGCACGCGCACCTTCTCGCGCGAATAGGGGGGAGTGGCCTGCATGTATATCTCGTCGCTCGTCTTGAACGTCGTCTGGCCCGAGAAGGACGCCAGAAGCGGATGCTCCGGCTCCTCGTTCCTGAAGAGCCAGGTGCCGCCCGCCATCCAGGGATGGCCCCAGAAGAGGCCGCCGTTCATGTCCTGGAGCGTCTCGCTGTCGTAGAAGGAGTCGACCGCCGAATGTATGAGGCAGAGGCCCTTGCCGCCCTTCACGTATTCCACGAGCGCCTTCTCTATGGCAGGGAAGCGCTTCACGCTGATCATGGTGCAGTTGTTGACCACGACGGCGTCGTAGCCGGACAGCCTTGCCGCGTCGCCAAGAACCGTGACGTCCTCGGTGAAGTCGAGGGAGAACGCCCCCGTCTTTTCCGCGGCCACCTCGAACGCGCGCCTGCCGTACGCAAGCGCGTCGTTGTGGCAGTATCCAAACGCGCGCGCCACCATCAGCACCTTGCGCGGACGAACCGGGGCGGCTGAGAGCTTCGTTCCCACGATCGCCTCCATCTTGAGCTCGTCCTCGGGCGTTACGCCCACCCACGCGATCGGCCACTGCCAGCCGCCGACCGGAAACGCCGTCATCATCGAGAAGCGCCTGCCCGCCGCCGCGTAGCTCCAGACCACGCTCTTTGCGCGCGTGATCTCGAACGCCGTCGTGCGGCTCCCGTCCTCCACCCCGTTCGCGTAGGTGCCCACCACGAGGTTGCCGTTCTTCTTCTCCCAGATGCCGCAGAGATTGGCGAGTTTGAGGTCGGGGGCGTCCTCGCACCTGAACTGCCACGCCACCTGATGGTCGGGCGTGTATTCCGTCACGGCGTCGAGATGCGAGACGAGCGTGTTGCCGTTGGCGCGGCGCAGACAGTCGAACGTGATCTTCGCCGGAATCTGCTGCTCCCACACGAGCTTGCCGGACTTGTCGTACTCCCTCACCACGTTCGCGCTCGAGCAGCAGACCAGATACGTCCCCTTCGGCGTCTTGCGGACCATTCTGTAGTGGTGGTGCGCCCCGCCGGGGACCTTTCCGTCGGCCGCGGCCGGATTCCCCTTGAACTTGACGACAGGCTTCCAGGTGCCCGTCTCCAGCTCCGTTATGTAGTCAGTGCCGTTCTCGGCGACCACGATGTTGCCGTTCTTCAGCACCTCGAACCCGTAGATTCCTTCCTTCTCGCACGGCTTGTAGACGAGCTCGTCCCTGCCGGAGACGACGTCGATGCGCCTCAGCTCGCCGTTCGAGTAGTACACCCAGTCCTGATGCTTCCACACGCGGTGGATGTTGCCGCATCCCGACTTCTCCCAGGCCACGCGGCCATCGGGCGCCACGAGGAAGGCCCTCCCCGCTCCGCATACGAGCAAAGGCTCGGACATGCTCCCCTTCAACGTCGAATCGGCGGCGACGACTCCGGCCGCCACGGCCGCAAGGGCCACGATCTTCATCTTCATGACAATCTCCTTTTCATTTTCGCGTAATTGCACCGCACCTGCGTCCGCCGGGGACGCGCATGGTCACCTGCGCGTCACGGTCTGCCCGTCCTTCGAGTCCTTCACCGCCCAGCCCGCCGCCGCCATTGCGTCGCGGAGGCGGTCGCTCTCCGCCCAGTTCTTGGCCTGCCGCGCCGCGGCGCGCTCTTCGAGAAGCGCCTTTATCTCCGGCGGCACCTCCTCTTTGGCCGCTTTTTCGAAGAAGACCACGCCCAGCACCTCGTCCATGCGGCGGAAGACCGAAAGCACGGCCGCGGCCGAGAATTCCTCGGCGCCGCCAAGCGCGGCGTTCGAGCGGCGCACGAGTTCGAAGAGCGCCGCGAAGGCGCGCGGGATGTTGAGGTCGTCGTCCACCGCGGCGGTGAAGTCCTCGAGGCATCCAGCCGCCCATTCCGGGACCGCGCCGGCGTCGCCGCCGCGCGCCTCGAGCGCGTCGACGCACCTGTCGATGCGCTCAAGCGACCTGCGGGCGTCCTCGAGCGCGCTGAACGCGAAGTTGAGCCCCTGCCTGTAGTGCGCGTTTATGAGCACGTACCGTATCTCGCGCCCCTTCCATCCCTTTTCGAGGAGATCGCGCAGCGTGAAGAAGTTTCCGAGGCTCTTCGACATCTTCTCGCCGTTCACCCTCAGATGCGCGCAGTGCATCCACGTCTTCACGAACGGCTTGCCCGTCGCGGCCTCGGCCTGGGCTATCTCGTTCTCGTGGTGGGGGAAGAGGTTGTCGATTCCGCCCGTGTGCAGATCGAACGTCTCGCCGAGATACTTCATCGACATCGCGGAGCATTCTATGTGCCATCCCGGCCTGCCACGTCCCCAGGGCGAGTCCCAGCCCACAGGCCCGTCGCTCTCCTCCCACGCCTTCCAGAGCGCGAAGTCGCCGACGTTCTCCTTGTCGTACTCGTCCGCCGCGCAGCGCGCGCCCGTGCGCTGGTTCTCGAAATCGATGTGCGCAAGGCGCCCGTAGCCCGGGAACTTCGTGACGGCGAAGTACACGCTGCCGTCGTCGCTCTTGTACGCGACGCCCTTCTCCACGAGCTTCTCCACGAGCGAGATCATCTCCGGAATGTGGTCGGTGGCGGCCGGATAGACCTCGGCGGGCTGGATATTGAGCTTCTTGAGGTCGGCGAAGAAGGCCTCCTTGTACGTCTTCGTGTATTCAGTGAGAGGCATGTTCGCGGCGTTTGCGCCGCGGATCGTCTTGTCGTCAACGTCCGTGAGGTTCATCACCTGCTTGATCTTCATGCCATTGAACTGTATGGCACGGCGCAGGACGTCCTCGAACGTGTAGGCGCGGAAATTGCCGATGTGGGCGAAGTTGTAGACGGTTGGACCGCAGGTGTAGAGGCGAATCGTGCCGTCTTCGAGCGGCTTCAGCTCTTCGATGCTG
>Ga0310696_10004375_pt1 | contig 17328 bp, 13 predicted proteins | sample AusTroGonzalo_MG_4_FD_203885 | JGI IMG/M metagenome (GOLD analysis project Ga0310696, IMG submission 203885) | Bovine rumen microbial communities from tropical cattle in Woodstock, Queensland, Australia - Gonzalo_02 (v2) (version 2) | ecosystem: Host-associated > Mammals > Digestive system >...
GCATATATGGATGGAAAACTTAATGATTCTCAGGAATCATGCGACCATCATGATTGTAACAACCACGAAGAGAAGTCAGTGTATGTAATACCGTCATTAAAAAAGTAAAATGATGAGAAAAGCAAGCAGAGAGATGGATGCCACCTTCGCATTGGAGGTGCTGGATAAGGCTCCCTACGTGACTGTCAGCATGACACGACCCGACGGTACTCCATACGGATTACCCCTGTCATTGGCTCGTACAGACGAAAGGACGTTCTATTTTCATTGTGCCTTGGAGGGCGACAAGTTAGACTGTATAGCACACTGTCCGACCGTGTTCCTGTCGGCAGTTACCAAATGTGCGCCTACTATTGGCCCGAAAGACGGCAGTTTTACGCTACAGTATAAGTCGGCAACGGCCATCGGTAAAGCGGAGATTGTGACAGGCCGAGAAGAGAAGATTGCAGGTCTGAGAGCTATCTGCCAGCGTTTTCTTCCTCACCACATGGATGCTTTCGATGATGCCATTGCCCGTAGTCTTGAAAGGACTGCAGTGGTTAAGATTACACTGACAGAACCTCCTGTTGGGAAGCGCAAGCAGTATGACAAACAAGGTGAGGAAATGAAATACGGAAGAATGGAATGAGCAGGATTGAGCGAGAGAAGCGAACTGTACGAAAGATGATAGAGCTATATTGTCATCATCATCTTCATCAGGACACAATGGCGGATGAGTATCAGCATCTGGCAGACTACGCTTGGCCGTTGAGTTCTTCAATGAGCACCATCCAGACCCACACATGCCAGAACTGTTTGACCAGGAAGACGGGCTGTTCAAGTTTGTAAAGAGAATGAAATAGCGATGAAGGTTGCGATTAAACGAGAACAAAGTGATGCTTGCATCGGCTTTGTCGAGTGTGAGCAAACTCGGCATAAAGCCAAGTGGACAGTATTATCAGATAATCGAAACAATGACATTAGTCTCTGTATAGAGCATGGGCTTTCTATCCTGTTGGAAACAGAGCGGCACAAGATTTTGCTTGATACTGGAGCAAGTGATGTGTTTATCCAAAATGCAGAGTTACTGGGTGTAAAATTTAGTGATGTGGATTATGTTTTCATTTCTCACGGACATAGTGATCATGCTGGAGGCTTACGATACTTCTTGGAGCATAATAGACAGGCTCAGGTCATCGTCTCACCTGATGCTATGAGCGGAAAGTTCTTTTCCAAACGAGGTAATCTGCATAGCATTACCACGGAGTGGCCGGAGATAGACGATAACAGACTTATCTTAATAGACCAGACCAGTGAGATAGCACAAGGCCTTCACGCTATTGCCCATATACCTCAGATTCAACCAATACCCAAGGGTAATCAGAATCTCTATGTGCAGAATACCAATGGAGATTATATCCATGACGATTTCCGTCATGAACTGGCTCTATATGTCGAAGGTCTACTATTCACGGGCTGTGCTCATAGTGGTTTGGAGAACATTCTGGTAGCCTGTCCTTGGCCAGTAAATACCGTTGTAGGTGGTTTCCACTTACTTGACGGGCTAGAGACGGATGGTGAAATTAAATCTTTGGCTCAAAGGCTAAAAGCAAGATATCCCCAAACGCAGTTCTACACCAGCCATTGCACAGATGACAATGTATTTAAGGTGATGAAGGGTGTGATGGGAGAACAGCTTCAGTCATTTTGTGCAGGTACAATAAACGAAGCTAGATGAATAAGTTACACATATCCAAATTATATTCTCTTTGCCGTCCAAAAGAGAAAGAGGGACGGTAAAGAGTTTACCATACTGCAGAACGGTTTAGTTTATACCCATATAATATATCCATAATCCAAACTAAACTTTTTATTTCTACGAATTGTATTATCACAAAATAGAAGGGACAGATTACACCTCAAAAGTGTCACCCAAGGGACAGACGTTTTAACGGAGCATCAGGGCAATAAAAATGTTCGTTTTTACGTTATAATATAAACATCTGCAAAGAACAGAAAAAAAATGAGCATGAAAAGGCTATATGGAGGGACAACGATTGAAGCACAAATGCACTCGCTTCACAGCGATTGCAAGAATGTGCAAAAATCTGCGTTAAAAAGTGTAAACGTGCAAAGAACTGGAAAATCGATTTTGCAGATGTTTGCATTTTCTTTTTTTGACGGCAGTCATATTTGCAGATTTTTGCCTATTTTGCGTCCCTCCTCCGTCCCTCAGCATAGTATCTGTCCCCCGTAATTGGAGATATATATACTGATTATCAGCTACTTATATTTGCAGATTTTACATTCTGCATCGGAAAGTAGATTCTGCGTGGGAAAGTGATTGTTTATTAACAATTTATATTAATTGAACAACGGCCTATGGCAACATTCCTTCTATTACTTCAACTGGCCATTGTCTTGGCAATGATATACATTGGTGCCAAAGTGGGTGCAGGCTTCATAACCACCTTTGTCAGTATTGGCGTGGGTTACCTCCTGATGACCTTACTCTATTAAGCGGAGACCACCAAATTGATGAACGATCAATAATTATATTATGAATATAAATAAATATAAATAGGAATATAAATGTAGCCTTCACCGCCATCTTTATTTTGGGCGCAAGCATATTTACAGCTTGTACGAAGGACGATGATGAAAAGGCTTTAGGAGTCGACACGACAAACCGTGTCGATAAGTACACAGATATGGAAAATCTATTGGAATCCCAACCATTCTCCCAACTCCAGGGAGTAAGCGTCGGAAATGCACAGAACAATGACGCTAAGACCGGCGTGACAGTATTCTTCTTCCCCAAGGCTTCCATGGCCTCGGCTGTAGTCCTGGGTGGCGGACCGGCATCGCGCGAGTTGCCACTATTAGACCCTCAGCGCAATACACAACCTCTCAACGCATTGGTTATCAGTGGCGGTTCAGCTTACGGCTTGGCAGCTTCCGACGGAGTGGCAAACTGTTTGGAAGAACATGGCTATGGCTACAACACGGGGTTCGGGCTGGTTCCCATCGTATGTCAGAGCTGCATCTTCGACCTGTCATACGGCAAGGGCAACGTCCGTCCCGACCGCGAGATGGGCTATAAGGCATGCCAAAATGCCATCGCCGGCAACTCGCCACTCAGCGGCAATGTAGGTGCCGGCACGGGCGCCACTGTGGGCAAGCCCGGCGGCATGGCCACGGCCCAGAAGAGCGGCATCGGTTATGCTGCAGCACGTCTTGGGCGGTTGGAAGTAGGTGTGGCAGTCGTCGTCAACGCCCTGGGTGACATCTATCAGGACGGTGAGAAGATAGCAGGCATGACCACCGCCGACCGCAAGGGCTTCGTGAGTGCCGAACAAGCATTGCTCATGAACCAGTATTCCGACCTGATAGTAGGCAACACGACCATCGCAGCCGTGTTCACCAATGCCAGCCTGAGCGTTGCCGACCTGCAGAAAGTGGCAAATATCGCCTCCACCGGCATGGCGCGCTCCATACGTCCTGTCTTTACCATGGCAGATGGCGACACCGTCTATGCCATATCCCTCAGCGATGGTGATGTTCAGTCGGATGTCAACACCGTTGGTGTCCTGGCCTCACTGGTGATGGAGAAGGCCATTGCCGATGCCATCCACTCCAGCAATATTCCCGACGAGGACTATCTCTCCAACATCTAATTTCCTCCCCCTCAACAATTAACTCTAATCTCTCAACTATTAATTATTTTCTATTATCTATTAACTCTCATCCATCATACATCATCAGTTAAGCTTCTATAATTTGAGACTTGTTTTTTACTTTTTCTTCACTAATGTCCAATTCTTAGGCACTTGAAATTCTCCTTTCTTTATTTACAAATAAAGGGGTGAAAATGTTTGTACGACGAGTTGCTTACCTGTCCTTATGGAAAATGTTCTTGTAATTTCATGTGTAAATATATAAAATTTTCATGCACTTTTGCACTTTCTGGAGTTAATCCATTGATATAGAACGGATATGTTGAGTGCAAAAAGAGTGAAAAGTTGAGTGCAAAGTGAAAAATGAAGGCAAAAAAAAGTGCTTTTTGCGTCAATTTGGGGTATGTCTTGGGGAGAATTAGTCGCATAACACATTAGGGCATGTTAGTTGTTCGTTAACGACCGAACCATTGTTCAGAGGTGAATGAACCATTGTTCGAAGGCGAACAAACAACGAACCGGAAGACGTAAGGGAAGGGTTCAGGAAAAGACGTACGGACTTACGCTAAAAGCCGTAAGGGTTTCCACGAAAAGACGTATGGACTTACGCGAGAAGACGTAACGGATTATAGGAAAGGACGTCGCGGTTTTAGTGTATATACGCAAAGGTCGGGACATATATACGTCTCGGCCTTTATGTATAAATGTATCAGGCGCTAAGTATATATGTATCGGCCGATTCGATGTTAACTTTCTGGTTACTTTCGTCCAATTAGTTGCCGTCGGGTTTGGTGGTGTCGATGCGACTGGCGGAGGGGAGATGGAGGGTGGCGGGGTCGTCGGGTGCTGCGGGGTCGAAGGGGGGAAAGGTGGGGTCGAGGGCCTGCTGCAGGGGGAGGAAGGGGGCGGCAGGAGCGGAAGTAGTGTCGAGACCGCGGATGCCGAGAATTATCATCTTGGCAACTTCATAGGCACCGTATGGGTTGAAATGGGTGTTGTCGGCGAGGGGCTTGTCCTGATGGGGATAGGTGCCGGCGGGATAATGGACGAGGGCGCGCTTGCTGCCTTCGACGCCGAGGGTCTCGAAGAAGGTGCGGGTCATGTCGTGGAGCTCGATGAGGGGCACCTGCTCGCGGGCGGCGACGGCTCGCATGGCGTCGGGGTAGTCGCCGTGAGTCTCCTGGATGCGCCCCTGACCGTCGAAGCTGCGGCGCTGGGTGGGGGTGACGAAGAGGATCTGTGCGCCCTTGGCGCGCACACGGTCTATGAAGATCTTGAGGTTGTGGCTGAAGTTGTACCAGGCGCCGTCGCCCACGCCGTGTTCCTTCTGGTCGTTGTGTCCGAATTCGACGAAGACGTAGTCCCGAGGACGGAGGGTAGTGAGAATCTTGTCGAGGCGGTGCTGGCCGAGGAAGGAGGAGCAGGCGAGGCCGCTCTCTGCGTGGTTGCTGACAGCAAGGCGGTCGCCGAACCAGCGGGGTATCATCTGTCCCCATGAGGCGTAGGGCTCGCTCTCTTGATCGACGACGGTGCTGTTGCCGATGAGATAGAGGGTGGCTGCAGCGGTGTCGGGTTCGATGGTGATCTGGCTGACGGCGGGTGCCTGACCGGCGAATTCGAGGGTGAGGCGGTCGTCCCAGTTGAGGTAGGTCTGCTCGCGGGGCTTGAGGCTGACAGAACGGGTGTCGTCGATACGGGGCGAGCGTTTGTTGACGAGGAAACTGACGGTGCGGAATTCTCCCTTGCGGGTGGCGATCTCCTCGATGAAGAGACGGCGGGACTCTGCACGGACGGCGGTGCTGGCAGCCTGGCGCCGGTGGCCGAGGGTGACGGTGACGCGGTAGTTGCCGTCGGGAACGCGGAGCGAGAAATAGTAGGGCTGCAGGGGGGACTTCGCCGGAGCGGGACGGGTGTCGAGGTCATAGCCGTAGCCGGTGGCATCGGAGTAGTCGGGCTGCGGGGCGGTGAGGTCGAAGCTGCGGGGCTGGGCAGCGAGGAAGAGGGGGAGGGTCAGCGCCCACAGAGCTGAGCAAATTCGCAGGTGGAGCATGAGTCTTTCTTCTGGGTTTGGGTGAAGGGTACCTTGGGGTTGAAGATCTCGGTGACGACATCAGTGAACTGCTGCATGAAGTCGTCCTGCAGCGGACGTACATCGTGCACCAACTGGCGCTCAAGGCGGATCTTGGGGCTGTAGTCGGGACTGCCGGACTTCTGCACGAAGAAGAGGCAGGGTGTGACGGGCAGCGGATGGCGCGAGGCGACGATGGAGGAATAGAGCAGGGTCTGGAGGGCGTAGTGCTCGCGCTGGCCGGCTTCCTTGAAGAGGCGCGAGAGCTCGGGCACCGGCACGGGATAACCGCCTGTCTTGTAGTCGATCACGCGCAGCGCTACCCCACCCTCGACCTCGGGATCGCTGACCTGGTCAAGGCGGTCGATGACGCCTCCGGTGCGGATGCGGAGGTTGCCTATGGTGAGAATCTGGTCGTACCACTTCTCGACACCGACGACGGTGAAAGGGGTGAGACGCAGGTCGTGGCGCAGGAGCTGGACGAGGTAGGCCTGGATGACGCGCTCGGCAATGATGAGGATGCCGCTGTAGTCCTCAGGACGGTCCTGGAAGAAGACGTCGCGGAATGCCTGCCGGATGATGGGCTGCAGCAGCTGGCCGTCGTGCTCCACCAGGGGCTCGATATCCTGACTACGGACGAGTTTGCCGGCAGAGGTGAGCTGGAGGTAGAGGAGTTCGGCTGCCTTGTGGAAGATGTCGCCGAAGAAGCGGGCGTCAAGTTCTTCCTGCGGGTCGTGCGGTACCCTCAGGTTGCAGACATAGCTGTAGTAGAATTTGAGGGGACAGGTGGTGTAGGCATTGATGGCAGTGGGCGTGAGGGCGAAGGTCTTCACTCCCTCCACGGCGCTGTTGAGGTCGTAGGTGCGACGCAGCTTGCTCATGACGCCGAAGGTCTTCTCCACGATGATCGGTTCGGCCTCGATGACCTTGGTGGGTGCTTCGAGACGGTAGGCGTTGATGGGGAAGTCGGTCTCGGCGAGCAGCTGGCGCAGGAAGCGCGACAGCTCGTTCTGGCGCACGCCGACATTGCTCTCGTTATAGACGAAGGTGACGTGGGAAGCGCGCTGGATGAGGCGGTAGAAGTAGTAGGCGTAAACCGCAATCTTATGACGGATGGTGGTGAGCCCGAAGGCCTCGCGGAGGTTGTAGGGGATGAAGCTGGTGTCGGCGACTTTCTTGGGCAGGAAGCCTTCGCCGACGCTGAGCATGAGGAGGTGTTCGAAGTCGAGCGCGCGGGTCTCGAGGACACCCATGACCTGCAGACCGGTGGCGGGTTCGCCGTGGAAGGGGATGGTCTGCCCCTGGAGGATGGAACGGAGGATGCGGCGCAGGGTATGGTCGCTGACGTCGAGGACGGCATCGTCGCCGCTCATCAGGTCGCGCAGGCGCGAGATGGTGGTGAAGGTCTTGAAGAGGGCTTCGGAGTAGAGCTGGCGATAGATGGGCGGGAACTCGGGCGCGGGCTGTGCGTCGGCGTCCTCCTGGGGCGCAGCGGAAATGTCCTTCTCAGCAAGCGAGGCGGAGAGGGCGGAGAGGTTTTCGAGGAGGTAAGTGAGGAGGGCTGCTCCCTCATCGGTGGTACGCCGCCACAGCTCCTCGGGCACGAGGCGGGTGAAGGGGTGTTGCTCCACGGCGCTGAGCTGCGAGCGGCGGAAACGGGAACGGGAGGCATCGTAGCCCTCGGTCTGCAGTTCGACGAGCACCTTGACAAAGCTATAGACGGGTGTCTCGGTGAGCGGGAAGCCCATGGTGATGTTGACAGCCTTAGGAGTGCCGGCGGGCACGGGGGCCTCGCTGTCGGCGGGAAGGGCGGGAAGGCTGTGGAGCACGGGCTGCAGGAGCTGTTCGTTGCAGAGGACGACGGCGGTGCGGTTCTCGCGCTGGGTGAGCTGCGACGGCAGCCACTGGGGGATGTAGCGTGCCTGAGCGTTCTCGCTGGTGGCGGTGATAAAGGTGATGTCCTTGGGCTGGCGGAGGTTGTCGAAGTATTCGGCGGGCAGTTCGTTGCCGTAGCGCTGGAGGTTCTGGCGGAGAAAGTGTCCGGCCTCGTGGTCGCGCTCAGTGTAGAAGAGATCGTAGTCCCAGTAGAAGAGGGCCTGGCCGCGAGCCTGCAGCTCGTCGAAGAGGGCCTGCTCGACATCGTTGAGGACATTGAAGCCCACGAATGCATAGATGTCCTTTCCGAAGGCGGAGGGTGCATCGGCAGCGGCGCCGCTGAGGCGCTGCTGGCGCAGGTGTTCGATGAGCTCGCGCTGGAGGGCGCCCTCATAGAGGATGCCCCGGCCTCGGAGGTCGGCGAGGAAGTCGGAGTAGATGTCGCCCATGTGGTTCCAGAGGCGCAGGAACTGCTCCTTGAGCTGGCTGTTCTCCTCGACCGAGAAGTTGCGGAAGAAGGCGTTCAGCGCGGCTTCCTGATCGGGGGTGATGTAGCTGTTGTCGTCGAGTTCCCGGAGCTGCGCGATGTTGCAGAAGAGCTGGCGGGCATCGACGAGGTGCTTGTCGACATCATCGAAGTCGGAGAGCAGGATCTCGCCCCACGACCAGAAGCGGTCGAGCGGCTGGGGGTCGTCGAGGTGACGGGCATAGGCGTCATAGAGGCGGCAGACGCTCTCGATGGGGTCGGCCAGCGCAAAGGACGAAGCGCGCTGGAAGAGCTCGCTGATGGTCTGGTAGCGGGGTGCCCAGACGGGCGAGGAAGACTGTTCGGCCAGCGCCTGGTTGAGGAAGAGACTGGCGCGCTTTCCCGGGAAGACCACCGTGACCTGGCTGAGGTTGGAACCGTATTTTTGAAGCAGCGACTGGGCTACGTGTTCGAGAAAAGTATTCATGGAGTCGGGGTTCTAAAAGTCAAGGGTTAATTGGGAGGGATCAACGAAACGGGGAGTCTTGGACGAGGAGCCGGGGCCGCCGACGCGACGCACCCTGCCCGTATAAACAAACCACAGGTAGCCCTCGACTTCAGCCTTGGGCGACATCTGGCGGAGGAGGTTCATGTATTCCAGCACCTGCTGCTCGTACTCGGAGTGCATGGTGCCGAACTTGAAGTCCACGACGACGATGTGGCGACCGTCGGCACTGATCATGACGCGGTCGGGACGGTGGACGACGGGCTGCTGGTCGGCATCGAGGCTGACGATGGAACATTCGTTGAAGAGCTGCCAATCGGGACGGAACCAGTCGGCGACCTTCGGGTTGCGCAGGCCCTGCTGCACCCAACGTTCCATGTGGGCGCGGGGCACGGCGACCTCAGTGCCGTCGGAGGCGGTGCGGGAGATGAGTCCCTGGCGCTCGAAGTCGTTGAGGACATCGTCGACATCGGAGGCGACACGGATGCTCTGCAACACGCGGTGGAGCAGGCGTCCGGTTTCGAGGTAGCGGCGCTGGGTGCGCTCCTCCTCGGTGGGCTCTTCCCCACCCGACTGGCGGCTGATGAACTCTGCCGACTGGTTGCTCTGGCGGAACTGCACGGAGAGGTCGTAGCTGCGCATGCTCACCGGCAAGGCGCTGGTAGCCAGTTCCATGCGGTTCTCTTGGCTGGAGGATTCTTGCTTGAAGGTGACGACAGGCTCGCCGACGACGAAGAGTCCGGGCTCGGCCTCGTTTGCCACCTCGGGTACCGCACAGGCGATGAGGTCGCCCACGGTGCGGCCGTCGCGCTCGAGGTCGGAACCGACACACCATATTAAGAGATTCGCACGCGCACGTGTGAATGCGACATAGAGGGCATTCAGTTCGTCCATACGCGACAGGAGGTGGGTCTCGGAGTAGTCGCGGGCAAAGACAGAATGGGGCGCGGTCTTGGCGGAGGGAGTGACGGGCAGCAGCTGCAGGTCAGCATAGGGTTCCTCAGTGGGCGTACACCACATGAGGGACGATTTCCGGTCGCGTTCGAAATCCCAGGCGCAGAAGGGCAGCAGCACGGTGTGGAATTCCAGTCCCTTTGACTTATGGATGGAGAGAATGCGGATTCCATCGACCTCGCTGGCGGGAACGGACTGCCGGGAGAGCGTCTCGTCCCAGAAGACGAGGAAGGAGGTGAGGTCTGCGGCCTCACCCTTGAGGAACTCTCCAATGGCATCGAAGAATCCGAAGAGGTAGGCATCCTGTCCGGTGAAGCGATCCAGGCCGAGCTGCCGGTAGAGTTGTTCAAGCAGCTCGTAGAGGGGTGTCAGCAGCAGGGTCTCGCGCTGGTCGGCAAGCAGTTGTGCATCGACCTCATGTTCTTCGAGATAGAAGCGTGCCAGGGAATTCTCCTCGACGAGGTAACGCACACTCTCGACCAGCAGACAAACGGGCAGGCAGGAGGAAAGCAGGAAGGCTTCGTCGCTGACGATGGGAGGCATATCGGGCACGTCGGCAAAGGCCTGAACGATGGGTTCGCAGTCGCTGTTGTGGCGCACGAGGATTGCCATCTTATTGAACGGCAGACCGCCGGCGTGGAGCTCGCGCACCTGGTTGCAGAGGTCCTCGAGGACCATGGGCTCCCAGTCCTCTCGCGACGGAAACTCCTTGCTATCATAGACACGCGCACGGATGAAGCCGGCCTCGGGATGTTCCTCGGGCACTTTCTGAATGACGTCGGCGTAAGCGCGGGCGAAGAAATCAGGCAGCTGCAGCTCCTGTTCCTCGGGCTGCGACACGCGGTCCAGCAGCTTGTGGGCTTCGTCGAAGAACATGCTGTTGAAGTCCACGATGCGACGGAAGCTGCGGCGGTTGATATCCAAGCTCTTGACATTCGGCTTGGGCAGCAGGGTGTCCTCGATATCTCCGAGGATTCGCCAGTCGCCGCCGCGCCAACGGTAGATACTCTGCTTGACGTCGCCGACGATGAGGTTGCGCCCACCTCGCGAATAACTCTCGAGGAGCAGGGCGCGGAAGTTCTCCCACTGCAGGCGCGAGGTGTCCTGGAACTCATCGATCATCACATGATGCAGCAGCGCCCCGATCTTCTCGAAGACGAAGGGGGCATCGGACTCGCCAATCATACGGGATAAAAGGATGGGCGTCTTCGCCAGGTTGAAACGGGAGGTCTCGGCATTGATCTCTGCCACCTCGCGGTTGATAAAGTCGAGGAGGAACAGGGGTTTGATATGTGCCAGTGCCAGCCGGGAACTGTTGACGATATACTTCAGCTTATCGAGGTTCGACAGGAGCTCGGAGAGGACGCCGCTGATGATGTCGGCGGCCTCAATGACCTCACTGCGGTTGGCATTGGCGGCCTTCACCATCTTCATCGGATCGTCGGCCCATTTCTCTATATTCGTGGTGTGCTCAATATCTGTTACGGCTCCCGCCTTCAGCTTGTTGACGAGTGCGGTGAGGACGCGGGTGCCGTAGGCGAAGTCGCTGTAATCCAGGTTGTAGCGGCGAATGGTATCTTCGATCTGGTTGCCGTAGCTGACGACGATGGAGAGTGCCTCGGACTCCTGCTGACGAAGGTCGGTGATGAACTTGCGGACGAGGGGTCCGTTGCTGAGGACACTCCGCAGCTGTTCGCCGCGGCGCAGGTAATCCTCGTTGAAGATGGCGCGCCCGAACTCCTTCACACGGCGGGTGACATCCCAGCGCTGGTTGTTGTCGATCTGGTCGCGGACGAGGCTCAGCAGCCAGTCGAGGACGACGGGTTCGTCCTGCAGGCGGTCGACGATGCGGTCCACGGCCTCGGAGAGCACTTCGGCATCGTTGATCTCGACCTGAAGGTTGGCCGTGAGGCCCAGCTCGTGGGCGAGGCCGCGAAGAATCGTCTGAAAGAACGAGTCGATCGTCTCGACACGGAAGCGGCTGTAGTTATGCAGAATCTGGTGCAGGGCCTGGTTGCAACGGCGCTGCAGCTCGTCGTCATTGGCGGGAGCGTTGGGTTCGCCCTTCATCGCCTTCCACAGCTCATCGCGGTAGGAACGGCTGGAATCGAGGCCGTGGGCAAGTCCGTAAAGCTGACTGATGATGCGGTCTTTCATTTCCGCGGTGGCCTTGTTGGTAAAGGTCACGGCGAGGATGTGGGCGAACTCGCCTCCTTCGGGAGCGAGCACCAAGAGTTTGATATACTCCAAAGCCAGCCGGAACGTCTTACCAGAGCCGGCCGAAGCTTTGTAAACGGTTAAGGGATTATCCATGGTCCTTCGGGTGTTGAGGGCTTAATAGTTCAATATTCAAGTAGTTCCAACGAGTGGTGACCCGCGTAGTCGACGGTGATGCTGATAACGTAGCAGCTGGCACCGTCGGGATGACAGAGGGTGGCGTGGAAATGACAGCCCGCTGCATCGGGGGTGCTGAAATCCATATTCGAAAGGATTGCGTTGTCGAGGAACTGGGAGGGAATCATATCCTTGAAGTCGTACTTGGCAAAATCGCGCGCAAAGATACAGCGGCGGCCTTCGTAAACGCCGATATGAATGATGTTGTCGAAGTACACATTATCGATTGCCAAACCCTCGTCGGTATACGTGGTGTAATGTACACGGTAGCGGGTGGGGGTCACATTGATATACAGGTGATAGCGGCTGCCCGAAGGTGTATAGACGACCGTGTCGCGGTGCACTTCCTCGTTCATCAACATGGGGGCATAGGTATGGGGCTGGAAGTAGAGCGAGTCCTCGGGGTCGTCGGAGAGGTGAAGGCGAATACTCTCGCCGTTGAGCGACTCGTACTCGAAGGAGTGCTCGGTCCGGCGGATAATGGGATAGCGCACGGCATCACCGGTATAAACGACAAGGGTGTCTTCAAAGATGGCAAAACGTACGGGTCTGTTGGTGCTGTCGGGATAATAAATACTGTCGGCCTGAACACGGAATGCCACCGACTGGGTCTCGGTATCAATCCAGATACCTTTCAGGGCCTCCATCGCTGCCGTATCTGCCACAGGATCAACGGATACGGGTATTCTTTCGGACGTACCCGCACAAGAAGTGATGAATAGAAGTAAAAAGATAGGAAAGGTGAATGAAAATGTATATTTCATAAAGAATTTTTGAGTTTTATGCTGCAAAAATAGCTCTTTTTTGTGATATTTCAAAGCTAAAAGGCAATTATCTTGCATTTTTTCTTCGAAATATTCGTTTTTTATAAAGAAAATGACTACCTTTGCGCCGATGAATGAACTTTCAAGATATATCGAACGACTACTTCTGGCCCACGACTGTGTAGTGGTGCCTCAGTTTGGAGGTTTCGTCACGATGGCAACCCATGCTACTCGTGAGGAGACCGAAGGTCTCTTCTTCCCGCCCATCCGCGTCGTGCGCTTCAATCCCGACCTCATGGAGGACGACGGTTGGCTGTTGGCTGACGTCCGCGAGCAGCGCCGCTGTTCTGAGTCAGAAGCCAAGCGCCACATCCAGCATATGGTGCTGAACCTGCGCCAACAGCTGCTGGCCGACGGACAAGCAGACTTCGGCAGTATCGGCCTCTTCACTCAGGACGAGGACGGACGTGTGAGCTTCTCACCCTGCCAGGCTGGAGTCATCACTCCTGCCTACTTCGGTCTCGATGCCTTCGCAATGCCCAAACTCACAGCCGCACAACGCAGCGGCAAGAACCGCGCAGCACAGCAACAGGCGCTGGAGGAAAAGCAGGAAGGCAACTCCACGCATATCACCATCCGCATCAGCCGCCGAGGACTGAAGAACGCCCTCGCAGCAGCGGCTATCATTGTCCTCTGTGCTCTCTTCTCATCGCCCGTAGACGATGCCAGCCAGAGCAACCAGGCCACTCTCCTGCCCTCTTCGCCCACCGTAGAGGCCACGCAGACCAAGCCCGCCGCTCCGACTCCTGCCGTGAAGCCTGCGCCCGCTGCCACAGCAGAGAAAGCACCCGTAGCAGAGGCCGCACCCGCTGCCACAACGCCCGCAGCTACAGCAGAACCCGCACCTGCCGCTAAGCCGGCCCCTGCCGCTAAGCCTGCAGCCCAGGCTCCCACAGCCAAGTACTGCATCGTACTCGCCAGCGACGTCAGCCTGAAGAACGCCAACAACTATGTCAAGGTCCTGCAGGATCGCGGCTTCGCTGACGCACGTGTATATAACAATGGAAAAATGAATCGTGTCGTTCTCGGGAACTTCCAGACAGAGAATGAAGCCTACAATATGAATGCAAAACTCCACCGCACCAGCTCGGAGTACGCTTCAACTTGGGTTTTGGCGCTATGAAACGAGTACGCTGTCCCAAATGCAATAAGCACATCACTTTCGACGAAACACGCTACAACGCCGGACAGACACTCGTTTTCGAGTGTCCGGATTGTCATAAGCAATTCGGAATACGCATCGGCGTCTCAAAACTGCTCTCCACCCGCAAGGAAGAGCAGCACCGTAGCCGAATGAACGAGGCACCGCTTCCCGAAGAACAGGAAGCAGAAGCTGCTGACTACGGGCGCATCATCATCGTGGAGAACGTCTTCCACTACCGCCAGGAGCTGCCCCTGCAGTTGGGCGACAATATCCTCGGGCGCTTTGTGCAGGGTTCCGGTATCAATGTTCCCATCGAGACCAATGACCCTAGTGTGGACACAACCCACTGCATCATCAACGTCCGCCAAGGGCGGCAGGGTGAGTTCATATACACCCTCCGCGATGCTTCCACCGACGGTACGGGCACCTTCGTAGGACTCCAGATGTTGGCCGACAACGAACGACGGCGCATCGACGACGGCACCATCATCACCATCGGAGCCACCACCGTCATCCTGCGCGCCGCAGGAGCCGAGGACGAGGAGACAACGGCAGAAAGTAGGTGACCGACGACTCCTTTACAACATTAACAAACTACTTTAAACATCATATTATAAACATGTATAGAACACATACTTGCGGCGAGCTTCGTCTCGCCAATGCAGGCCAGCAAGTGACACTGGCCGGATGGGTGCAGCGCACTCGCAAGATGGGCGGCATGACCTTTGTTGACATTCGCGACCGCTACGGCCTCACACAGATTGTCTTTGAGGAGGCCACGAATCTCGAGCTCTGCGAACAGGCCAACAAACTCGGCCGCGAATTCGTCATTCAGGTTACGGGCACTGTCAACGAGCGCTCGAACAAGAACCCCAACCTGCCGACTGGCGACATTGAGATCATTGCCTCGCAGCTCAACATCCTGAACGCCGCACAGACACCTCCCTTCACAATCGAGGACCAGAGCGACGGCGGTGACGACCTCCGAATGAAATACCGCTACCTCGACCTGCGCCGCACACCCGTTCGCCGCAACCTGGAGCTGCGTCATAAGATGACGATGGAAGTGCGCCGCTACCTCGACAGCCTCGGATTCCTCGAGATCGAGACTCCCATGCTCATCGGTTCCACCCCCGAGGGCGCACGCGACTTCGTTGTCCCCTCGCGAATGAATCCTGGTCAGTTCTACGCACTACCCCAGTCGCCGCAGACCCTGAAGCAGCTGCTGATGGTTTCGGGGATGGATCGTTACTTCCAGATTGTGAAGTGCTTCCGCGACGAAGACCTGCGCGCCGACCGTCAGCCGGAATTCACCCAGATTGACTGTGAGATGTCGTTCGTCACCCAGGAAGATATTCTCCAGACCTTCGAAGGAATGGCAAAGCACCTCTTCCGTGAACTCCGCGGAATCGAACTCCAGGGTGCCTTCCCCCGCATGACGTGGGCTGACGCCATGAAGTACTACGGCAGCGACAAACCTGACACCCGCTTCGAGATGAAATTCGTGGAGCTGATGGATGTCTTCCAGGGCAAAGCCGACTTCGTCGTCTTCAACGATGCCAAATACATTGGCGGCATCTGTGCCACAGGCCAGGCCGTATATACCCGTAAGCAGCTCGACCAGCTGACCGACTTCGTGAAGCGTCCGCAGATTGGTGCCAAGGGTCTTGTGTACGCCCGAGTACAGGACGACGGAAGCGTCAAGTCCAGCGTCGATAAGTTCTACGGTCCCGAAGTCCTCAACGAACTGAAAGCCAAGATGAACGCCCAACCCGGTGACCTCATCCTCATCCTCTGCGGCGACGACCCCATGAAGACCCGCAAGCAGCTTTGCGAACTGCGTCTGGAAATGGGCGCTCGCATGGGACTGCGCGACAAGAACAAGTTCTCCCTCCTCTGGGTCATCGATTTCCCCATGTTTGAGTGGAGCGAGGAAGAAGGACGCCTCATGGCAACGCACCACCCCTTCACCCACCCCAAGGACGAGGATATCCCCTTGCTCGACAGCGATCCCGCAGCTGTGCGCGCCGATGCTTACGACATGGTGTGTAACGGTGTAGAAGTCGGCGGTGGCTCGATCCGTATCCACGACCCGGAGCTTCAGGACAAGATGTTCCGTATCCTCGGCTTCACCGAGGAACGCGCACAGGAGCAGTTCGGCTTCCTGATGAATGCCTTCAAGTACGGCGCTCCCCCTCACGGAGGTCTCGCCTACGGCCTCGACCGCTGGGTCAGCCTCTTCGCCGGTCTCGACAGCATTCGCGACTGCATCGCCTTCCCGAAGAACAACAGCGGACGCGACGTCATGCTCGACGCCCCCGCCTGCCTCGAACAGAAGCAGCTCGATGAGCTCTGCCTCAAAGTCAACCTTCCGGAATAAGACCCAATTGAAAATTGAGAATTGAAAATTGAAAATTAGGCTGCGCTTTGTGCACATAGGCCCCATTCGCCCCATGACCTCCCTTCGTCCCAGAGGCTGCATTAGCCTCCTCACTGCCCTTCTCCTCGTCGTCCTCGCCTCCTGCACCGAGTCCTTCTCTGACCGCTGCCGACGCGAGGCCAAGGAGTACACCGAGCGCGAATGTCCGAGACTGGAGCACCAGTATGTCATCATGGACAGTATGACCTACAGCGACGACCCGCAGGGCTTCACTTATCACTACCGCTTCACCGAGGCCCTGCTCGACTCCGGCACCACCATCGATCCGGAACTCCTTGAACAGCTCGGCGAACATATCCGTCAGGGGCTGCGCCAGAATATCTCCCTCAAGGCATACAAAGAGCGCGACTTCACCTTCACCTACCGCTATCTCTCTGCCCGCTCCGACTCCCTTCTCTTCCAAGTCAGTTTTGGGCCCGAGGACTACAAGTAGCATGTCGATGTTCCCCCTGCTTAGGCTGAGACCCATCATAACCATTCGAGCATTTTGTCCGCATGAGCAACGGCAGCGTGCCAAAGATTGTCCAATAAAGGCGTAAACGATACCACAACCACCATATTTAACGCCCCGCCGCGTCATCACGATGTAGCGGGGCATTCATTACTCTATCTTCTCACAAGTGCTGCAGCGCCTCTACAGGTCGCTTGCGGCAGGCTCAAAAGAAGGAGCGGCAGGCTCACATGTCCCGTCGCTCCTTCATTTTTCACTTATTCATTTTTCACTTTTCATTTTTCATTCATCGCGCTACCGCACGATGCCAGCGGCATGAGCACTGATGGTGGTGATGAGTGCCGTCAGCACTGCAATCACGATGTCTACGACGCGCTTCAGCGTCTTCTTCGTACTTTCTGTCATAATAAACCTCCTTTTTTTCTTTTATATCACCACAGATTGCACAGATTTTCACAGATTCAAAGCTATTTGCTTCCATGAATTTTGGTCACATATTTCACAGATTCTGCGACGGCTTCGCAAGCGTCGCGCTGCGCTTGGGGGATATG
>Ga0310696_10004376_pt1 | contig 17327 bp, 17 predicted proteins | sample AusTroGonzalo_MG_4_FD_203885 | JGI IMG/M metagenome (GOLD analysis project Ga0310696, IMG submission 203885) | Bovine rumen microbial communities from tropical cattle in Woodstock, Queensland, Australia - Gonzalo_02 (v2) (version 2) | ecosystem: Host-associated > Mammals > Digestive system >...
TGGATCACCTCTATGCGCGGCCCGTGATGGTTCCTTATTTGAAATCCCTGATCGGCGACAACGGCGTGGTGGTGGCGCCGGATTCCGGCAGCGCCAAGATGGCCATGGTCTACGGCGACATGCTGGAGGCGGGTCTGGCGGTGGTGACCAAACGCCGGATCAACGCGACCACGGTGGCCTCCAGCCATCTCGTGGGCGACGTCAAGGACCGCATCTGCGTCATCACGGACGATCTCACCAGCACGGCGGGGACGCTGTGCGCGGCGGCCAAGATCCTCAAGGCCAACGGCGCGACGCGGATCTACGCAGCGGTCTCCCACTGTCTGCTCAACGACGTGGGCAAGGCCAAACTGCTGGCCACGCCCGAGATCGAGCAGCTGGTCACGACCGACGCCGTTCCCGTGCCCGACACGCTGGACGGCAAGATCAAGGTGATCGGCATCGCGCCGCTGCTGGGCGAAGCGATCCGGCGCATCCACGACGGGAAGTCCATCTCCTCGTTGTTTTACATAGACAAACACTGAGCAACCCTTGACGGATCAGGATAAACCAACAAAGAAAGGAAATCCATGAGCAAGGAAACGCATAAACTCGCGGCCCAGACGCGGACCGCGTTCGGAGACAACGCCTCCCGTCGTCTCCGCAGGGCCGGGATGATCCCGGCTGTCGTCTACAGCAAGGGGGTGGAGCCCCGGTCTCTTCAGGTCAGCGCCGACGAGTGGAAGGTGGTCTCCGCCCACGGGACCCAGATCATCACGCTGGTCGAAGGCGACAAGGAGACCCCGGTCCTCATCCGCGAAGTCCAGTTCAACCACCTCAAAAACTACGTCGTCCACATCGACTTCCAGCAGGTCGACCTGAATAAGGAGATCAGCGCGAAGGTCGTGCTGCACGCCGTCGGCGACTGCTACGGCGCCGCTCACGGCGGCATCCTGGAGCAGGAGCTCCACGAGCTGGAAGTGCTCTGCCGTCCGGCGGATCTGCCCGAGCTCATCAAGGTGGACGTCAGCTCTCTCGACATCGGTCAGGCGCTCTCCGTCAAGGACCTGGTCCTGCCCGAGGGAGTCCGCACCAACGTCGACCCGGAGGAGATCGTCTTCCACGTGGTGATGCCGCAGATCGAGGCCGAGCCCGCGCCCGAAGAGGCCGCGGCCGAGCCCGCCGAGCCCGAAGCCATCAACGAGAAGAAGACCGAAGCCCGCGCTGCGGAAAAGGCCGAGAAGAAGTAATCCCGTCGTATGGACGTCACCCGCAGCAGTGTTTCGCCGGTCGAGCTCGTGGTCGGCCTCGGGAATCCGGGGAGCGAGTACGCAAACAGCCGGCACAATGCGGGATTTATGGTGATCGAGCGGCTGCTCGCCGGGTTCCCGGCGGGGAGATTCGAGGAGACCCGGATCTCGGAAAGCCGTCTGTTTTCAGGCAAGTTCAGGGGCCGCAGTCTCTATCTGCAGATGCCTTTGACTTACATGAATTTGAGCGGAAACGCGGTCGGCGGGTTCTGCCGCAAGGCCAGGATCGGTGCGGACAGGGTGCTGGTCATCCTGGACGACATGGATCTGGAGCCCGGCAGGATCAGACTGAAAGGTTCCGGTTCCGCGGCCGGACATCACGGATTGGAGTCCGTGATCTCCGCGCTGGGGACCAGCGAAGTCAAGCGGCTGCGCATCGGTATCGGACATCCCGGTCCCGGAAAGACGGTCGATTACGTCCTCTCCGGATTCGAGGGTGACGAGGAACGGAAGTTTTCCGCCGCGCTGGATGCGGCGGCGGAAGCGGTAAAAATGGTGTTGAGCGCCGGTATGGAGAGGGCCATGAACAGGTATAACGCCCGTCCCGAAGAACCGGCCGCCGACGACAAAACTTCAACAAAAAAAGAGGTTCTATCTTGAAAAAGTACGAAGCGGTATTCATTCTGGACATCCGCAAGGCGGATGATGAGGGCAATGCTTTCGCCAAGGAATTCGGCGAACTGATCGAGTCCCTGGGCGGCAAGCTGGAGTCCGTGACGCCCATGGGCCGCCGTCAGTTCACCTACGAGATCGACAAGCGCCGCGCCGGTCTCTACTTCGACTTCGTCTTCGAGCTGGCCGCCGCCAAGGTCAGGGACATCAAGGACAAGTACAAACTCGACCAGCGCGTGCTCCGCAACATGATCATCATCTATGATCGTCCGGCGGACGCCAACGGCAACAAGCTGGCCGACTGACGCCGATCCGCGTTGGGCCGCAGAGCGACAACCCCGAAAACCGGAGCTTGAAACTATGGCAAGTCTGAACAAAGTGTTTCTGCTGGGCAACCTGACCCGCGATCCCGATCTGCGCGGTCTGCCCAGCGGGCAGAACGTGTGCGAGCTGGGTCTCGCCGTCAGCCGCCGTTACGTCAACGGAAGTGGTCAGGAGGTCGATGACACCTGCTTTGTGGATGTGGTCGTCTGGGGACGCGCCGCCGCCAACTGCAAGCAGTACCTTGTCAAGGGCTCCCAGGTCATGGTCGAGGGCCGTCTGCAGCTGGACCGCTGGGAGGACCGCAACGGCGGCGGGCAGCGTTCGCGTCTGCGCGTCATCGCCGAGCAGGTCCAGTTCATGAACCGCCGTTCTCAGGCGGACAACCCCTATTCCCAGCCCGACGGGGGCTATCCGCCGCCGGCCCAGGGCGGGGGCAATTATCCGCCGCCGGCTCAGGGCGGGGGCGCCGCTCCGCGTCAGGGCGGGAACTATCCGCCGCCGCGGAACGACGGAGCGCCTTTCGGCGACAATCCGGGGAACTACGGCCGTTCGGCCCGTCCCGCCGCGCCGCCGATGCCCGATCCCGCCGCGGGCGGGGAGGCCGGTCCCGAGTCCGGCGTGGACGATATTCCGTTTTGATTCTCAACTCAAATAGTACGAAACAGTTCGATCTGTCGTAAAAAACAAACAAAGGAAGGATTCTCATGCAGGGTCAGAGAAGACAGGGAGGGCGCCGCCGCGGTGCGGCCAAGCCGAAAGTTTGCCGGTTCTGTGAATCGAAAGTCAACTACATCGATTTCAAGGACTCCGAAACTTTGATGAAGTTCCAGACCGAAAAGGGCAAGATTCTGCCCCGCCGCATCACCGGCAACTGTCTGGATCACCAGAAAAAACTCGCCATCGCCATCAAGCGCGCGCGCATCATCGCGCTGGTCTACTGATTGACGGAGGAGGACAGTATGGCTCAAGTAAGTTTGATTCTTCTCGACGACGTCGAGAAACTCGGTCTCGCCGGCGACGAAGTGCACGTCGCTCCCGGGTACGCCCGCAATTACCTCATCCCCCGCGGTCTGGCCGCCAAGGCCACCCCGGGCACGCTGCGGCTCATCGAGTCCCGCAAGGCCCTCATCGCCGAACGCCGCGCCCAGGCGCTGGCCGACGCCAAGGCCCTGGCTGAAAAACTCGCCGCGGTGGAGATCTCCATCCCCATGCAGGCGACGGAAGACGACCAGCTCTTCGGCTCCGTCACCGCGCGCATGGTCGCGGACGAGCTCAACCACCTCGGTTTCGCCGTGGAGCACAGCCGCATCACCATCGATCCCCCGATCAAGACGCTGGGCGGTTACGACGTCGCCGTGAAGCTCCACGCCGATGTCGCGGCCACAGTCAAGGTCTGGGTGGTCCGTGGCTGAGTCTGCGGACACCGCGGTCTCCGGCGTTTCGGCGGGCTCAGCAAAAACTGCGCCGCAGAACGCCGGGACTGGCAGGGATGCCCGTCCGGCGGACCTTCTGCCCGACCGGGCGCGTCCCCATGCCGTCAGGATGGAAAAAGCCGTCCTCGGCGCCATGCTCAAGGAACCGGAGAGCTGTATCGACCTCGCGGTGGAGCAGTTCAACCGGACCGACGTGTTCTACATGCCCGCCCACCGCGAGATCTATCGCGTCATCCTCGCTCTCCAGCAGAGCAAGGACCGGGCGGTGGACGTCCTCACCGTCGCGCAGAGACTGCGCGAGGAGGACAAACTCGAGGCCGTGGGCGGCGAGATCTACCTCGCCGAGCTCATGGACTGCGTCGCCACCACGGTCAATCTGGAGTCCTGGTGTCAGACGCTTCTCAAATACGCCACGCTGCGCCGCATGATCGACGTCTGCAGCGACGGTCTCATGAAGTGCTACGACGCCGACGCCGACGCCTCCCGGGTCGTTGAGGAGATCGAGTCGGACATCTACAATGTGCGGGGCGAAGAGGCTTCCCGCTCCATCGTCAGCATCACCGAGCTGGTCGCCGACCAGTTCGACGAGCTCATGAAGATCCTCAACGGGGAGCACGAGGTCGGCATCCCCACGGGGTTCGCCCCCATCGACGACTGCACCGGCGGCCTCAAACCGGGGGAGATGTTCGTCCTGGCCGCCCGGCCCTCCATCGGCAAGACCAGTCTCGCGCTCAACGTACTGCGCAACATCGCCATGAACCGGGAAAAACCCCGGCCCGTGGCCTTCTTCAGTCTCGAAATGACCGCCGAACAGATCGCCCGGCGCATCCTCTGCACCGAGTCCGGGATCCCCGAGAGCGTCTTCTGGAACAGAAGTTTCCAGTACAGTGACCTCTCGCGGATGACGGGCGCTGTGGACGCCATCCGCAAGGCCAGCATCTACATCGACCCCACGGGCGGGCTCACCATCGCCGAGCTGCGGGCCAAGGCCCGGCGGCTCAAGGCCCAGAAAAAGATAGAACTGATCGTCATCGACTACCTGCAGCTCATGCACGCCGACGGGCGGGTGGAGAGCCGTCAGCAGGAGGTCGCGGAGATATCCGGCGGGATCAAGAAGCTGGCCAAGGATCTGAACATCCCGATCCTCGTGTTGGCCCAGCTCAACCGCGAGATCGACAAGATGACCGGCGCCAACGCCCGGCCGAAGCTGGCCCACTTGCGCGAGTCCGGGACCATCGAACAGGACGCGGATATCGTGAGTTTTCTCCACCGCAACCGCGAGGAGAGCAAGGGGGCGCAGGCCTCCACCAGCGTGGAGGCCGAGTGGATCATCGAGAAAAACCGTAACGGACGGACCGGCAACTTCAAGCTGCTGTTCTATCCGGCGCGGATGGAGTTTCTGCCGGCGGCGCCGTGCAGCGAGGAGTTCGCGCCGCAGGCGAAAAGTTGAAACGGACCGCAGTCCCGGCCGGGCCTGACAAGGGAAGAAAAGAGGGCGCCGGCGGGGACTTTCGAGGGGGATGCAGATGATGAAAATGACTCTGAAATGGTTGACGGCGGGGACAATCCTGTTGGGGGCCGCATTTTCGGACGCGGTCGAGGTGAACAAGGTCACCTTCCGTCAGAAGGGCGACAGCCGTCTCTCCGAGGTCCAGCTTTCGAGCCAGGTGAAACTGCATCCCGGGGTGCAGTACACCCGCGAGTCGCTGGACGCCGACATCAAACGTCTCCACGCCACCGGGAATTTCTCGGACGTCGCCGCCGAGGCCCGTCCGGCGGGAAAGGACCGGGTCGAGGTGATCTTCACCGTCGTCCCCCGTCCGCGGATCGCCGAGATCCGGTTCAGCGGCAACGCCAAGTTCCCCGCCCATGAGCTGGGGAAGGAGATCACCATTTCGGAAGGGGCCATCCTCAACGACCTGGCGCTCCGCGAGAGCATCGCCAAGCTGAGAACATTCTACAAGGAACGGGGATACCGCGATGTGGTCATCCCGCCCCCCGCCATCGTGCCCGCCGGGGAGGGAACGGTCAACGTCACCATCAAGATTGAGGAGCATCTGCGGCTCAAGGTCCATGACGTCGCGTTCGTCGGCACCGCCGTCTTCTCGCAGTTCGATCTGCGCCACAGCATCGCCACGCGGTTCAGTTATCTCAACTGGGTGCCTTTCCTCAACGACTATTTCAATCAGGGGCTCCTCGACCGGCCGGAACTGGAGCTGGACAAGGCCCGGCTCCGGGACAAATATCACGACGCGGGATATCTGGATTTCAGGATCGACAAGATCGACCTCGTCCCCCTCAAGGACGATCCGGAGTACGTGGACGTGACCTTCCACATCACCGAGGGCAAGCCCTACACGGTGGGCAAGGTCGAGGTGGCCGGCGTCACGGTGTTCAAGCACGGCGAGGCCGCCGGCCGCATCCGCCTCAAGACCGGGGACACCTTCAGCCGGGAGAAGGAGGAGTCCAGCACCCGGGGCGTCTCGTCGCTCTACGAAACGCTGGGCTACTGCGACGTGGCCTGCCGCGCCGTGCGGTCCGAGGATTTCGAGAAGAAGACCGTCGATCTCAAGTTTGAGGTGGGCGAGGGGCGCAAGTATCACGTCCGCGACGTCATCATCGTGGGCAACACCGCCACGAAGGACAAGGTGATCCGCCGTGAGCTGGCCATCCAGCCGGGGGACCCCGTGGACCGCAACCGCATCGCCGTCAGCCGTCAGCGTCTGCTGGGCATGGGGTACTTCACCAAGGTGGAGGCCGCCGCGGTGAACGCCGACGCCCTGGATGAGAAGGATGTCCGCATTTCCGTGCAGGAGAAAGACTCCCGTTATCAGTTCCGCATCGGCGCGGGCGCTTCGGACGTCAACTCCGTGTTCGGCATGGCCGAGATCTCGACGGACAATTTCGACGTGCTCAATCCCAAGGACTGGTTCTACGGCGGCGGTCAGAGACTGCGCATCCGGGGCGTCTACGGGTTCGAGAACGCCGGGTTCAACGTGGACTTCGTCGAGCCCTGGCTTTTCGATCTGCCTCTGCGCTTCGAACTCTCCGGCTACATGAACCTCACCGAGTACGACAACTGGAACGAGTGGCGCGTCGGCGGGCGCACCTCTCTGCAGCGCAAGATCTTCGACGATTTCACCTCGATCGCCGTGGGCTACAAGTTCGAGGTGGTCCGGGTCAACGAGGTGAGTTCCCGGCTCAAGGACTATTTCCACGACAACGGTCTGGACGGGACATTCCGCGTGAGTCAGCCCTCCATCAGCCTCAACCGGGATACCCGGGACAGCCTGACCGATCCCACCGAGGGTTACAACATCAACCTCTTTGCCTCCATCACGCCCAAGGCGCTGGGGTCCAGCGCCGACTACTACCGGCTGGAGGCCAAGGGAAGCTACTACGTGAACTTCTTCGACCGCGCCATCGTCGCCATGGTGGGCGCCCGGATCGGCACGGTCGCGTGCTTCGACCGCAACGAGGACGTGCCGGTGTTCGAGCGCTACTTCCTGGGCGGCAGCGGGTCGCTGCGGGGTTTCGACTACCGGACCGTCAGCCCCACCTACCGGCGGGAAAACATCGGCGGCCAGACGATGCTGCTGGTGACCTCCGAGGTGACCCATCCCATCTGGGGACCGGTCCGCGGCGCGGCCTTCATCGACATCGGCAACGCCTGGCGCAACTCCTACAGCATGGGATTCAGCGGCATCAACATGGGCGCGGGCTACGGTCTGCGGATCAAGATCCCCCAGCTCAACGTGCCCATCAAACTGGATCTGGCCTATCCGATCCTGAACAATCAGGATGCGGAGTCCAACAAGCTGCGGATCCATTTCAACGTGGGATTCACCTTCTGATGGGCGCAGAAGAAAAATACGCTCCCGGCGCGGAGGGGCTGATGGCCGTGCTCCGGCGTCTGCGGGCGCCCGACGGCTGCCCCTGGGACCGGGCGCAGACCCGGCACACCCTGACCCGGCACCTCGCCTGCGAGTGCGCCGAACTCATCGACGCCGTGGACCGCGAGGATCCCCCCGCCATCTGCGACGAGGCCGGAGACGTGCTGATGAACCTCTTCCTCCAGATCCTCATCGCCGAGGAGCGCGGAGAATTCACCCTCGCCGACGTCTGGAAAAACGAGATCGGCAAGATGATCCGCCGCCATGCCCACATCTTCGGGGACGAGACGGCTTCCACCCCGGAGGAGGTCACCGCCCTGTGGGAAAAGATCAAGCGCCGCGAGCGGGCGGGCAAGCCCGAACCCGAGTCCGTTCTGGACGGGGTGCCCCAGTATCTCTCGGCCCTTGCCCGGGCGGAGAAACTTCAGAAGAAGGCGGCTGAGACCGGCTTCGACTGGACTGACGAGGCCGGCGTGCTGGCCAAGATCCGCGAGGAGGTGGAGGAGCTTTCCCGCGCCATGGACTCCTGTGACGCCGACGCCGTCGACGAAGAGCTGGGGGATCTGCTGTTCTCGGCAGTCAATCTCATCCGCTTCCGCAAGCGGGAGGACGCCGAATCGCTGCTGCGCCGGGCGAACCGCAAATTCGAACGGCGTTTCCGTTTCATCGAAAAGAACTTGAAAGCGGCGGGCGAGGACCCCGGAACGGTCGGGATCGACCGTCTGGAAGCCCTCTGGCAGGCCGCGAAAACAGGAGAAAAAGAATAATGCGCAAAGAGTTTCTGCCCTTCACCCGTCCGGCTGTCACCGAAGCCGATATCGCGGCGGTGGATGCCGTTCTGCGTTCCGGCTGGCTGACCAACGGTCCGGTGAACGCCGAGTTCGAAGCCGCCGTGGCCGCCCTCTCCGGGTGCCGGGGCGCCGTGGCCGTTTCCAGCGCCACGGGAGCCATGCACATTTTGCTCAAGGCTCTCGGCATCGGTCCGGGGGACGAAGTCATCACACCCTCCATGACCTGGGTCTCCATCGCCAACATGATCGTGCTCGCCGGAGCGACGCCGGTCTTCGTCGACGTCGACCGCGAGACGCTTCTGGTGACGCCCGAGGCGGTCAAAAACGCCGTCACGGAGCGGACGAAGCTCATCGTGCCCGTGCATTTCGCCGGAGCTCCCTGCGACATCGACGGCATCCGGGCCGCGGCGGGGGACATCCCCGTCGTGGAGGACGCCGCCCACGCGCTGGGGACCTTTTACAAGGGCCGCCACGTGGGGACCGGGAATCACGCCATCTACAGTTTCCACGCCATCAAGAACGTCACCTGCGGCGAGGGCGGCATGTTCGTTTCGGACGACCCGGAGCTCTGCGACAGGATCCGGCGCTGGAAATTCCACGGCATCGGCATGGACGCCTTCGACCGTCAGAACCGGGGCCGCAGTCCCCAGGCCGAGGTTTTGAGCCCGGGGTTCAAATACAACCTCACCGACATCTGCGCCGCGCTGGGGTACAGCCAGTTCAAGCGCTGGCGCGAGATCAACGCCCGCCGGGCGCATCTGGCCATGCTGTACCGCGAAAAGTTTGCCGCCATCCCCGAGATCCGGCCCCTCGCGGATCCCGAAGGGTACGATTTCACCCACGCGTGGCATCTTTTCGTCGTTCGCGTCGACAGTCCCTCCATCGACCGCAACACCTTCATGGCGAAGCTCAAGGAAAAGAACATCGGTACCGGACTGCACTTCCGCTGCGCCCACTTGCAGAAATATTACCGCGAGGCGTTCGGCTTCAAGCCGGGCTTCCTGCCCGCCACCGAATACAACAGCGATCACATCTGCTCGCTGCCCCTCTTCCCGGACATGCTTGACAGCGACGTGGACGACGTGGTCTCCGCCATCCGGGAAGTCCTTGCCGGAGCGTGACGATGCTGCCGGAATCCGACAGGAGAAATGTGAGATCCGGGATCGCGGAGGACTTTTTCTGGCTCTTCGCGGTCACGGCGCTTTTCATGTTTCTCGGCCGGAACGCCCTGTGGGCCTCCGAGGACCGCTGGGCGGAGATCACCCGCGAGATGATCGTGACCGGCGACTGCCTGCATCCGGCGATCAACTGGCGGATCTATTTCGACAAGCCGCAGCTCTCCTACTGGTTCATCGTGCCCTGGGCGCACCTTTTCGGACTGACGGAGTTTTCCGTCCGTATCCCCAGCGCCCTGGCGGCCCTCGCCGGACTTTTCGGCACCATCCGCCTGGCCGAAAGGTTTTTCGGAAGGGAGAGCGCCCTCCTCGGCGGCTGGATGCTGCTCTCGTGCTACGGATTCCTCTTCTGGGGACGCACCGCCGCCGCTGACATGGCCAACATGGCCGCAGGCGTCCTGGCCGTCGCCTGGTTTTGTTATGCCGAGGAGAAGCCGGTCTTCTGGAAGTATCTGGTCTTCTACCTCATCGCCTTCGGCGGCGCCCTGACCAAGGGGCTTCCCGCCGTGGCGGTCCCCGCGGCGATGCTTCTGCCGCATCTGCTGAATCACGGACGCTGGCTCAAGCATCTGAATATCTCCAACTTCTGCGCGCTGATCATCGGCGCGGCGGTCTATCTCGCCCCGTTCCTCACCGCCTCCTGCATCCCCCCGGCGGAGGGCCTTTTGCCGCCGGAAGGCGAGGTCCTCACGGGGCTGGAACTGGTATGGAAGGAAAACATCGTCCGGGCTTTCAACGCCTTCGACCACAAAGACCCCTTCTACAGCTATCTTTACAATCTGCCCCGTCTTCTGCTGCCGTGGTCGCCCTTCTTCGCGGCGGCGCTGATCGCCTCGGCTGCAGCGTGGAAGCGTCTGAGCGGGCCCTGCCGGGAGCTTCTGATCGGCATCGGCCTCGTGTTTCTCATGTTCTCCTGTTCCTCCTCGCGGAGATGGTATTACATTTTACCGCTGGCTCCCTTCTGCATGATTTTCACCGCTGCGGCGATCTGCCGCTGCGGCGAAAAGAGGTGGATGAAAATCATGCTTTCCGTCATGCGCTGGTGCGTGATCTTTGCCGCCTCCCTGGGGCTGGCCGCGCCGGTGATGCTGCCGGTGTTTTCCATGCTTTTCAACCATCTGCCGCCCCTGCTGGCCGTGACGGCCGTTCCCTTTGCCGGTCTCGTGACGCTGGTCATCTGTGTAGCGGACGGCCGTCCGGGCAACGGCGTCGAGCGTTTCACGGGGCTGTCCTCGCCTCTCGGCTCCACGGTGGTTGGAACGGCGGTCCTCATGGCCGCCGTCTTCGGCGCGGTGGTCCCCAGTCTCACCTTTTACCGCACGGAAAAGACCTTCATCCGGAGCGCGGCCCCGCTCCTGGCCGGGATCCCCCTGAAGGACACGGTGTTCTACGAAACGGATTCCGCCGCGAAGTTCCAGTTCTACCTGGGCTGGAACGGTCCCGTTTCCGTCGCCTGGAAAAAGAACGGCGGACTCGCGAAGTTCATCGATTCCCGCCGGGGCGGCAGGATCGCCGTGATCTGCTACGGCCGGGAACGGGAACTGGCCGCGCTCTCCTCCGATCTGGCCGCCGCGGGCATCCGGAAGAACAAACCCGTCCCGGCGCTGCGTGAGCCGGGGGAGGGCAAGAAGTGGGTGATTTTTTTGATCGACATCCCCGGAAACGGGGATCCGGAAAAAGCAACGCTCCCGGGCGCGTCCGGACCGGCGGAGAAAACTCCCCCCGCGGCCGCTCCGGGACCACGTAAAACGCAGGAGAAAAAATGATGGACAGGGATTATTCGGTCAACTATATTTCAATCGTCGTCCCCGTGTACAACGAGGAGGGGTGTCTTCAGGAGCTCATCGACCGCACGCTGCGCACGCTGGACGGCCTCGGCAAAAAGTTCGAGTTCATCCTGATCGACGACGGGAGCCGGGACTCTTCCCGCGAGATCATTTCCCGGGCCTCCGCTTCCCGGCCCGATGAGGTCATCGGATGCATCCTCAACCGCAACTACGGGCAGCACTCCGCCATCATGGCCGGATTTTCCCTCGTCCGGGGCGACCTCGTCATCACTCTGGACGCCGATCTCCAGAACCCGCCCGAAGAGATCCCCAACCTCGTCGCCGCCGCCGAAAAGGGCAACGACGTCGTTGGCACCATCCGCCAGCATCGTCGGGACACCCTCTTCCGCAAGGTCGCTTCGAAGATCGTCAACCGCGCCGCCCGCGCCGCCACCGGCGTCCACATGAGCGATTACGGATGTATGCTCCGGGCTTACCGGCGCTTCGTCGTCGAGGCGATGCTCCAGTGCAACGAGCGCAGCACGTTCATCCCTGTGCTGGGCAACAGTTTCGCCCGGACCACGTGCGAGATCCCCGTGGCCCACGCCGCCCGGAAGGTCGGCGACTCCAAGTATTCCCTGTGGAAACTCATCAACCTGCAGTTCAATCTGCTGACCTGCATGACGACCGTGCCGCTGCGCATGCTCACCTACTTCGGACTCCTGGCCGGATTCAGCGGATTTCTCCTCAGCCTCTACATCATCGTCCGTCGCTTCTGCTGGTCCGACGGCGACGCGTGGGCCAACAGCGGCGTCTTCACCATGTTCGCCGTGATGTTCATCTTCACCGGCATCCAGATGGTCGGCATCGGCGTCATCGGCGAGTACATCGGCCGGATCTACACCGATGTCCGGGCCAGACCCCGGTACTTCATCGAAGAAGTCCTCGGACGAAAAGAGCAGAAATAATGGACGTCCCCCGCAAAAAAAAGGATCCTTCCCTGCTCCTCGGCGTCGGCCTCGACAACAAGGACGGCCACAAACGCATCACCGAGGGCGACAATTTCTGCCTCGTCGGCGGCTCGGAGGAAACTCATGACCGCATGACCGAGACCGCCATCAAGTTCAACGAAAAACTCTCCCGGCGCGGCAAGAAACTCGGCGACCTCTCCCCGGAGGAGTTCCGCGACCTGATGCAGGAAGCCTCCGAGTAGAAAGTTTTTTCCCATGGACCTCGTTTCTCCGGAGCCCGCCGCCGTGTGGCGGCGCTTTTCCCAGATCTGCGCCATCCCCCATCCTTCGGGACATGAGGAGAAACTGGCCCGTTTTCTCGCCGCGGAGGCGGAAGATCTGGGCCTCGCTGTCAGGATGGACGACGCCTTCAACCTCAGGATCGACCGCAAGGCCTCCCCGGGCCGGGAAGGGGCTCCCCGGATCATCTTTCAGGCCCATCTGGACATGGTCCCCCAGGCCGCGCCCGGAAAGGTTTTCGATTTCTCCCGCGATCCCGTGACCCCCGTCGTGAAAGACGGCTTCGTCCGGGCCTGCGGCACCACCCTCGGCGCCGACGACGGCATCGGCGTCGCCATGGCCATGGCCCTGCTGGAAGAGCCGGAGCTGGACGGCAATTTTGCCGCCCTCTTCACCGTGAGCGAGGAAACCGGGCTCGTCGGCGCGGCGAAACTTGACCCCGGCTTCCTCGACGGCGATATCCTCATCAATCTCGACCACAGCGAAGAAAACAAAATCTGCATCGGCTGTGCCGGCGGGGCCCGGGTGCATCTTGCCTTCGACACGGGCAGCGCTCCCGTTCCGGCGGGCAGGGCGGTGCGGATCGTCCTTGCCGGTCTGCCCGGCGGCCACTCCGGCGTCTGCATCCACGAAAAGCGCGGCAACGCGCTGGTGATGCTGGCCCGGCTCCTCCGGGCCGCCCCATGCGCCGTGGCCTCCTTCGACGGCGGGACCGTGGACAACGCCATCCCCGCCCGCGCCGAGGCCGTCGCCGTCCTCGCCGATCCCGGCGCCGCGGAACAGACCCTGCGCGCCGCCGCCGATGTCTGCCGGCGGGAGCTGGATCCCCGATTCTCCCTCGAACTTGAGATCTGCGATCATCCTGTGCCGGAACGGGTGTGGGACGGGGCGTTCCAGGAGCGTTTCCTCGCGGCCCTCGCCACCGCTCCCGACGGCGTCGCCGACTTTGCCCCGGAGTACGGCGTTCCGCGCACCAGCGGCAACATCGCCTCCCTCCGCACGGAGAAAGATATTTTGAAACTCGTCTTTAGCACCCGCAGTCTGGACGACGCCGAGCGCAGAAAGCATACCGACCGTCTCATCGGCTGGTTTTCCGCTCTGGCCCCCCGGGTCGCGGTCACCTCGGAGTATCCCGGCTGGAAGCCGGCCGGGAACGCCCGTCTGCCCGGAATGGCCGCCCGCCTGCGCCGGGAACTGACCGGGAAGGAGACCGTGATCGAGGTCATCCACGCGGGGCTCGAAGCCGGGCTTTTCGCGGGGAAGAACCCCCGCCTCGAAATGATGAGCTGCGGTCCGGCCGCCTTCGACATCCACACGCCGGACGAACGCCTCTCCATCGCCTCCGTTCAGGAGTTCTACCCCTTCATCAGGACCCTTGCCCTGCGGCTGATGTCTCTGAAGTGACGGGCGAAGTCCCGCGGCGCATGATCCGCGAAAGAATGACGTGGAGCATCGTCCCGTTGACGAGGATCACCAGCGCCCACGAGACGGGGTAGGAGAGATAGAGGTTCGTCAGCGTCCGGTGCAGGGGGAAGACCCAGCAGACCCACAGTACGCGCAGACCGCATACCCCGCAGAGGATCACGATCATGGGCTTGATCGAGTGTCCCAGCCCCCGCAGCGTGCCGCTGATGACGTCCATGATCCCGCAGAGGAATTTCGTGGGCAGCAGAAGGTTCAGCCGCAGAAGCCCCCAGGCGATGACTGCGGGATCGCTGTTGTACACCCCCAGCGCCCGGCGCGCGAACAGAAGAAACGGTCCCCCCGTGAGAAATGCCGAAGCGCAGGAGCAGACGGCGCAGTAAAGGAATCCCCTTTTCACCCGGTCGTACTTTTTCGCCCCCAGATTCTGTCCCGTGAAGCTGATCGCCGTCTGAAAAAAGACCGAGGTCGCCTCGGCCACGATGGCTTCGATGCTCGCGGCCGCCGTGTCCCCCGCGATGGCCTGCCGGCCGAAGGTGTTGATGGCGCTCTGGATCGTGACGTTCGAGAAGGAGTAGCACGCCCCCTGGATGCCTCCCGGAAGCCCGATGTGAAAAATCTCCCGCAGAGAGGTCCCGTGGATCCTGATTTTGCCCCACCTCAAACGGATCGCATCACGGGACCGGTTCAGCGTCCACAGCACCAGGAATGCCGCCAGCGCGTTGGAGATCACCGTGGCCGCCGCCACTCCCGCCACGTCCATTCCGAACGCCGCGACGAAAAGAAGATTGAGCAGCACGTTGACGCCCCCCGCCGCGAACATGAAGTAGAGCGGCCTCTTCGTGTCCCCCACGGCCCGGAGGATCGCCGCGCCGAAGTTGAAGAACACCACAAAGGGAAGCCCCGCGCAATAGATCCGCATGTAGAGCGCGGCCTTTCCGAGGATCTCCTCCGGCGTGTTCATCCACCGCAGCACGCCCGGAGAAACGAGGATCCCGGCGACGCCCATGACGATCCCTCCGTAGAGCGCGACCGCCGCCGCCGTGTGGACGCCCCGGACCACCGCCCCCCGGTCCTTCGCCCCCGTCCCCCGGGCGATGACCACGTTGACCCCCGAGGAGAGTCCGAAGAAGACCGCGAGGATCAGCCATACAAGCTGGCTCGTCGCCCCCACTGAAGCCAGCGCCTTCTCTCCTGCGAAGCGCCCGACGATCACGAGATCCGCGGCATTGAACAGCAGCTGGAGCACATTCGTGATCATGAGCGGGACCGTGAAAACCACGATCTTGCCGAAAAGCGGCCCCTCGCACATGTCCATGCGGTACTTCCCGCCCGCGTCCGTCTTCATGGGGAGAATTCTTCCTTTGTGATCTTCCGTCGCCCTTATTACTATTAATGTAACCCCGGAATGCCCTTTTTCAACCGCTTTTGTCCGACATTTTCCCGTCTCCCGTCGGGGCCCGTTTTTTCGCCGAAAAAATCGTTAATCGCCCTTTTTCGTCCGAAAAACATCAAAAAAACGCTTTTTTTTCGATTTTTGACTGGAATAATCGCGTTTAACGTGATATTTTAATAAAACGCACCCTGCGGACTTATGTCTTTTTGTGTCCGCATCGTGTGTTCCGGGTCCGCCCGGGGAACTGCTGAGAGTCAGGCGTCGGGGGCGCGAAAGTGCTGAAGGTGCGTGAGCGTCGAAGATGCGGGAGCATCGGGGCGCGAAAGTGCTGAAGGTGCGAAGCGTCGGAGATGCGGGAGCATCGGGGCGCGAAAGTGCCGAAGGTGCGAACGGGCTGAAGAGGCGGGAGCGCTGCAAGGCGCGGGAGCCTCGAAAAGCGCGGGAGCGTCCAAGAGCGCGAAAGCGCCGGGCAGGGGAGAACCCCCTCCGCGATGACTGCTTCCCGGCAGTTTCCGGTCGCGAGGACCGTGTTGTTCGATATGTGTGTTTAGTGTGTTCGTCAAAACAAGAAAGGTGATGTCCGAATCAGTGTTTCGACACCGCGGATGAGTCCTTCGATCATCGCGGAACTCCCGCAAACAGCGGGGCCGCGGCGAAAGAACGGCGATTCCGGTCCGGGGCGGAGGGAAGTGCCGCCCGCCGGGTGCGAAATCGGCAGCGGAAAAGCGTGCGAACTTCTCCGCTCCCCGGATTCCGGCAGGACAAGCGGTAGGGAAGTGAGATCCACGGATGACAAAACGGACGTCGGGCGGTCGATCCCTAAAAAAGACCGGCCGCCGCAAAGGACAATGGGGAACCAATCATGGAAGTGAGAGCTTTGACAAAAAATGTGCGTATCTCTCCCGAAAAGGCGCGCCACGTCTCGCGCCTGATCCAGGGAAAGAGCGTCACCGAAGCCCTGGCGATCGTCGATCTGAGCCCGCGCAAAGCCGCCGCCCTCATCGGCAAGACCCTCCGCTCGGCTGTCGCTAACGCCGAAAACAACTGCGATGCCAATCGCAAGGCGCTGGTCGTCAAGGCGGCGCTCGTGAGCCCGGGACCGATCATCAGACGCTTCCGGCCCAAAGCGCGTGGTTCGGCGGGGCGGATCCGGAAACGGACCAGTCACGTGGAAGTCATCCTGAGCGACATTCAGTAAAAAAAGGAAGAAATCGTGGGACAGAAAGTTAATCCTATCGGATTGAGAACCGCCCTGACCCGCAACTGGGAATCCCGTTGGTTCGCCGACAAGAAAAACGGCGGCAGCACCCAGTTCGGCGAGTGGCTTCACGAGGATCTTGCGATCCGCAACTTCATCAAAAAGGAATCTGCCGCGGCCGCCATCGCCCGGATCCAGATCGAGCGCTTCGCCAACCGCGTCCGCGTCACCATCGCTTCCGCGCGCCCCGGCGTCCTCATCGGCAAGAAAGGCGAGAAGCTTGATACGCTCCGCGCCGACATCGCCAAGCTCGCCGCCGGCAAAGAGGTCTTCGTCGAGGTCTCCGAACTTCGCCGCGCCGAGACCAACGCTCAGCTGGTCGCCGAAAACATCGCTCAGCAGCTCGAACGCCGCATCGGCTTCCGCCGCGCCATGAAACGCGCCATCCAGAGTGCCATGGATATGGGCGCCGACGGCATCAAGATCAACTGTGCCGGACGCCTCGGCGGCGCCGAACTCGCTCGCGAGGAGCAGTACAAAGAGGGTCGCGTTCCCCTTCATACCCTGAAGGCGAACATCGACTATGGTTTCACCGAAGCAAATACGACCGCCGGCAAGATCGGCGTCAAGGTTTGGGTTTGTCACAAAGACTCTGCGGAGGAAGAGAATTATGCCGTTAATGCCAAAAAGGGTAAAGTACAGAAAGGTTCAGCGCGGAAGTAACGCCGGACTCGCCACCACCAACAACAAATTGGATTTCGGCGATTTCGCGTTGCAG
>Ga0310696_10004377_pt1 | contig 17327 bp, 8 predicted proteins | sample AusTroGonzalo_MG_4_FD_203885 | JGI IMG/M metagenome (GOLD analysis project Ga0310696, IMG submission 203885) | Bovine rumen microbial communities from tropical cattle in Woodstock, Queensland, Australia - Gonzalo_02 (v2) (version 2) | ecosystem: Host-associated > Mammals > Digestive system >...
ATTTGGAAAACAAACGGTGGGTGAACGAACATGATCCTAACCATCCTTATACCAGTGCGATGCATCTGGACGAAATCCGCGGCACGGCCGGCAAGGCGATGGAAGTCATGATTCCGGACATCTACTCACTGCGGCCGAACATGCCGTTCAATGATCCGAATCCGATGTTGGCGCATGAAACGTTCTGCCAGCAGGTTATGACGCAGAGCGGCGGCAAGCGCGTGTGGTTCATGACACAGACGTTCAGCAACCGCCATCCGAACAAACAGCGCACGTTGCATCTCAGTTCCCGTTATCCGACGGCGGATGAAATCCGTCTGGACATGTATGCCACGCTGGCCGGCGGCGCAAACGGCATTGCCTTCTTTATTTATAACGACTTTGTAAGCTTCCTCGGCGGTATCCGCGGCGAGAAGTTCGACTTCACGCTCGTTGATCCATGGGGCAATGGCAACGCGACATACGATGAAATCGCCGCTTTCGGCAAACTTGTCGTGCCCGTCATGCCGTCGATTATGGATGCTGGCCGTTCCCATGATTTTGATGAGAACATCAAAGTTGATCGCTCAAAGTTCCTTGTGACGGAAGCGAAAAACGATTTCGGACATTATCTGTTCGTCGTGAACAGAAGCTTGAAAGAGACGCGTGACGCCGTCATAGCATTCGATATTCCAGACGGTTGCAAAGTCTATAGTCTGACGAAACAGGCGGAGGCTGATTTGTCGAAAGTGACATTGGGGCCAGGCTATGGTGATATTTTGGCCGTCATCAAGCCAGAGACGTTTGCGATGTACTGCAAGGAAATCAACGAACGCGTCGCGAAGCAGGAGGCGGATTTGAAAGAACTGCGGATGAAGGAGTTGCGTCAGGCTGGCTTCGCAGACGGAAACGCCTCCGCCGCATGGTTGGAATCCGAAAAAGGCTTGGCCAGCGTGAGGGCGACGTTTGGCGAAATGTATCAATTCCTCGCGCAACCAAACAATGTCTATCGTATCGACACGGCGCCGGAATATGAAGATTTGAATGGCAGAGTGCAGACGTTGAGCAAGGCGTATTTCACGTTGTGCAAGTCACATGCGAATGGCGCCGTCATCGAGGGCAATGTCATGGAACAGCTGAAAACGGATATCCGTGCATTGCAGAAACAGTATGAAGAAAGACTGAAACGCTAAAAGACGTTGGGAGGGACGCACTCCAGTGCGTCCGGTCGCGCAGGAGCGCGCCTCTCGCGTTGCGTTAAGAAATGAAGAGAAAATAACCATGAACGAAATAAAAGATTCCAAGAAGTGTCTGCAAAGTTGGTTGGAACGGATTCAGCAGCGTCGTCCGCTGTTGGAATGCCTGACGAATGTGGTGACGATCAATGATGTCGCGAATGTGATTTTGGCGTGCGGCGCATCTCCCGTCATGGCGGATGCGGCGGACGAAGTGCCTGATTTCGTGAATATTGCATCAGGCGTCGTCATCAATGTCGGAACGATGCAAAATCGTTATTCGTATGAAATCGCGATGCGTTATGCGCAGGAATACGGAAAGCCTGTTGTGCTCGATCCTGTGGGTGTCGGTGCGGCAAAAGCGCGTACGACAATAACAAACGCTTTGCTTCGGCGTTATCCGTGCGCGATTATCCGTGGCAATGCGTCGGAGATACGGACGTTGGCCGAAGGGGCTGGCGAGACAAAAGGCGTCGATGCAGCGGTTGGTGATGCGGTGACGGAGGAGACAATTCCTGCGCGGCTGGCGGTTGTGAAAGCTGTCGCGAATCGGTGGCACTGCACGGTTGCGATGTCCGGAGCGATTGATTTAATCTCCGACGGGAAAGTGAGTTATGCATGCCGCAACGGCGTACCATGGATGAGCAATGTGACGGGAACAGGCTGTTCATTGACAGGCCTGACAGGGGCGTTCGCCGCCGTGGCGGAAAAGTCCGAAATGGCGGAGGCCGCCGCATATGCGACGGCTATGATGGGCATGGCGGGCGAAGTTGCGTATTCCAAAGCTAAATCATTGGGATTAGGTTCTTTCCGTGTGTATTTGATTGATGCACTTTCCACGATTTTGGAACAGGATGTCCAACCGCGGCTAGAATTATTATAGGTATGGCGATGAGTGATTTAAGAAAACAATTGGCAGTTTATGCCGTTACGGACAGAAGTTGGCTGAACGGTCGTCGGCTGGCCGATGACATCCGCAAAGTTTTGGACGGCTGCGTGACGATCTTGCAGTTGCGCGAAAAGGAATTGCCGTATGATGAATTTCTAGAGGAAGCACGTGAAATCAAGGCGTTATGTGATTCCTACGGTGTCCCGCTCATCATCAATGACGAAGTCAGAATCGCAAAGGAATTAGGCGTCGGCGCGCATGTCGGACAGCATGACGAATCGTTGGCTGAGGCCCGAGCGGAGCTTGGGCCGGATGCAATCATCGGCGTGTCATGCGAAAGTGTCGCGCAAGCGATAGCGGCGGAGAAGGGCGGTGCGGACTATCTTGGTGTAGGAGCGGTATTTCCGACTTCTACAAAGACGGACGCCGCATTTGTCGATAGTCGCGAGCTGGCGGCAATTTGCGCGGCGGTAAAGATTCCTGTCGTGGCGATTGGCGGCATTTCGCTGAACAATCTCATGACGCTTGGCGGTTCGGGAATCGTCGGTGTGGCGGTTGTTTCGGCGCTGTTTGCCGCCGCCGATCCATTTGCCGCGACGAAAAAGATGGCGGAAGAAGTCAATAAGATGTTGGAAGTGCCTGTTTTGAAACGAAAAGGCGCCATTATCGATTTGGACGGCACGTTGATTGACAGCATTCCTTATTGGGATAGACTGGGTTACGACTATCTGGAATCAAAAGGCGTCACGCCGCATCCAGATTTGAAAGCGCAGCTTGATTCGATGGAAATTCCGTCTGGAGCGGCCTATATCAAAGCGACATACGGTTTGAAGGAGGATGTTCCGACGATTTGCCGCGAACTGATCGCAGGCATTGAAAGTGTCTATCGCGAAAAGGCACCGCTCTTGCCAGGAGCAAAGGAAATGTTGCAGAAACTTCAACAAGAAGACGTTCGCATGACGCTGTTTACGGCGACAGCCAAGCCGCTCGCCATTGCCGCGTTACAACGGACTGGAATCGATGGTTTCTTCGACAGCGTGATTTCGACGATGGAGCTTGGCATCGAAAAGTCTTCAGCGGAAGCATATTACCGTGTGTTGGGGCGGATGGGAACGGCATTGTCCGAAACGACCGTCTATGACGATGCGGAATATGCTTTGGAAGGTGCCAAAAAGGCTGGTTTTAAAGTTGTAAAGTGTGGATGAACAAAGCCACGGGACATGCAGACTTTATGTTCTGGATGTTCTGGATATGCTGGATGCACTGGAGATTAATTGATTCCAGAAAATCCAGTATATCCAGAAAATCCAGAAAACTGCGCTAAAGCGGCTAAAAGCCGCTTCATGAAAAAGGATATTTGAATGAAAAAAGTATTGACGATTGCTGGTTCGGATTGCAGTGGCGGTGCGGGAATTCAGGCGGATTTGAAAACCATGACGGCGCATGGCGTCTATGGCATGTCCGTCATCACGGCGTTGACAGCGCAGAACACGACAGGCGTGCAGGAGATTTTTTCAATTCCAGGCGAATTTGTCGCAAAGCAGTTGGATAGCGTGTTTTCGGATATTCGGCCGGATGCCGTCAAAATCGGCATGATGTCAAACGTGGAAATCATCGAAACTGTTGCAGAACGTCTGAAACATTATGAATTTACGAATATCGTGTTGGATCCCGTGATGGTTTCGACGTCGCGTCATCGTCTGTTGGAACCGTCCGCAGAGGAGGCGTTGATTCGCATCTTGCTGCCGATGGCGCGGATTCTGACGCCTAACTTGCCGGAAGCCATGGTGTTGGCCCATCGCGACGATATCACGAATCGTGACGAGATGCTGGAAGCGGCGAAAGTCATTGCGACGGAGACAGGTGCGGCGATTCTCGTGAAAGGAGGCCATTTGACGGACTGCGCGGACGATTTACTGTACGACCATGGCAATGTCTATTGGTATTCCGCACCGCGCATCGATACGGATAACACGCATGGGACAGGCTGCACGTTGTCGTCCGCCATCGCGAGCGGCTTGGCGCTTGGCATGGATTTGAATACAGCAGTTGCGAGCGCGAAGGAATATATCACGGGGGCGTTGCGCAACGATCCGCATCTCGGCCATGGCAACGGCCCGTTAAATCATTGCTATAGAATCTCATAAAAACACAAAAATCAGTCCACAGAAAACACAGAATAAACAGAATGCCTCACCGCAGGAGCCGACAACTATTCAAAAACTTAATTTGCAGATTATAAAGTCTGATTGTGAAAGAATTCCAACGGCTACCTGCGGTTCGGCGGCTATTCAAATGACACGGAAATCTGTAAGCTTGGTATTCAATAAATATTGAAGATACTGGAATTATGGAGATAATTCATATCCAGTTAATCCAGAGCATCCAGAATATCCAGTAAATTATGAATGACAAATTGTTAATTGCTAATTATTAATTATTAATTGAAAATGACAGAATCACTTTTCACATTTGGCACGCAGTATTTGCGCGGATTTAGTCCGGATCGTTCGCAGTGGGCGAAAGATTTGAAGCTTATCTCCGAATTGCATTTCAACACGATTCGCGTTTGGCTGGTTTGGGGAGTTTTGGAGCCTGCGGACGGTGTCGTGGATTTCGATTACATCGATGAGATTCTCAACTTGGCCGAACAGAATCATTTGCGTGTCATCTTTCTTTTCCATCTGCATGGCGCTCCCGAATGGGCGATCCGTAAATATCGTGATTGCTGGTATGTAGATCAATATGGACATCCGTTCGAGCCATCGACGCGTGCGAATACGCCTTCTGGTGGATGGCCAGGACTGTGTCCAGATCATGCCGCCACGCAACGGCTAGAGGAGCGTTTCATCAAAGCGGTTTGTGAACATGTCGGAAATCGTGTCTATGCCTACGAACCGATCAATGAACCACATATGTGGGTTGAATTCGCGCGGAATCCGCAGGGCTATTTCTGTTTTTGCGAAGAGACACGAAAATGCTTTAGAACTTGGCTTCAAAGACGTTATGGTACGTTGGAGGCGCTCGGAAAGGCGTGGGGCCATCGGTTGACGGATTGGGAAGATGTCCGTCCCCCGACATGGGCCTTCGGCTATGCGGACACGGTCGATTGGCGTTTGTTCACGACGGAGAACATCGCGGAATTGGTGAAACGCCGCACAGGTTATATCCGCAAATATTCCTCCGTGCAAGTCATCGCCCATGCGTGGGGCGGCGGTACCGTGACGTGCGGCCAGCTGGGCTCCATGGCGTTTGACGATTGGAAGAATTCACAACCGTTGGACAAGTGGGGCTGCAGTGCGTTTCCGTCCAATATCACGCATACCTGCAATGTTGGTCTGAGCATGGACAGCACGCGTTCGGCGGCGCAGGGAAAGGAATTCTGGCAGTCCGAACTGTCGGCCGGCGATGTGGCAGGCGGTTTGCATCGCGCGTTGTATGCAACGCCGGAGACATTCGCGATTTGGTGTTGGGAAGCCGTTGGTCATGGTAGCAAAGGTTTGCTGTTCTGGCAGTTCCGCAAGGAATCGTATGGCAACGAAAGCGGTGCGTATGGGCTGACCGACTATCAGGGGAATCCCACGCCACGGGCGTTGATGGCGTCAAAAATCGCAAAGACATTGAATGACAACGCGGAGCTGTTCAACCATGCGGAAATGCCGCAGGCGGATGTCGCCATTCTGTTCAGCTACCAAAGCGTCATGTTCAATTGGGCCGAATATCGCAATAATAATCTCTCCGTCGATGCCATAGGTGGTTACTATCGCGCATTTTGGGAGAAAAATATTCCCGTCGATATTCTCCATGAAGAGTTCACGACGGCCGATATGCTGTCGCGTTATAAAATGGTTGTCCTGCCGTGTCCGTTCACGTTGCCAAAACGCGTGACGGAGCTCTTGGAAAAATTTGTAAGTGACGGTGGAACCGTTCTTTCCGATCCCATGCTGTGTCTGTGGGACGAACATCAGAAGCTTTCCGACCACATCCCCGGAAATGGTTTGCACATGTTGTTCGGTTGTGAAGAGAGCACGTTGATGACGGGCAATCAAGGCGCGTTTGACGTGTTTGCAGACGGACGGAAGATTTCGTTGAAGAACTCCTATGTCCGAGAAACGTGGAATATTTCGCATAATACTGCAAAAGCGATGGTAAGCGATGGAAACGGACAGCCCATGATGGTCGAGGCAACGCATGGAAAAGGCCATGCCGTGCTGTCTGGAATCAGCCTTGGAAACATGGCGTCACAGCAGATTTCCATTAGCGACGACTTCCATCGCGAAGGAACGGAGCAGGACAATCGCGGCGCGGCGGAATTGATTCTGGAAGTGGCTCGTCTGGCGAATGTTACGATCCCCGTTGACGTGCCGCCGAACATCCGTGTTCGCCACATGGTGTCAAACGGAAAGCATATTCTGATTGCATACGAATTCCAGAAAAAAGAGACGGAAGGAACGCTCGAATTCGCGGCGGCAGGCGACAGTCCGTGGACGAATCTGCTTGACGGCATAACAGGATGCTTCCACGACGGCAAGACGTCATTGATGTTCAAGCCCAATGAAGTGAAAGTGTTGGTGATTTGATTCACCGAATTTGCAGAACGGTGTGGATTTCCAGCCGTTCGACGGTGACGCTGACGCTTCCATCAGAATGGTGTGTTATCTCAAGTTCCTTGTTTTCAGGAATCTGGATGATTTTCTGCACGGGAATTGATGGCGCGATCGTGACGGTTAACGGACCGATGGGCGGAATTTCGTTATAACTGCGTACATTGGCGACGTTGTGTTCGCCCGCTACGTTTATGAGATTCACAAGCGTCGTGCCATCAGGCTTTTGAGCAACGCACAGTTCCGCGAAATGGCTGCCTGTCACGCGAACGGTCGGCTTGTAGTCAAGTTCGCCTTCGAGCATGGATGTGAGGAAGCGGCGGATGGCAGATGAACGGTTTTTCGCATAGAAAAGCGCCATATTGAAGGCGAGTGCGCAGAATCGTCCATTTTGAAGTTGTGTCGTCACAGCGGCATGTGTGTGGGCGGAATCGTAGATGTTGTCGTCATAAATGGCACCAACGGCTTGTCCATCAAGTGGCGTTAGCGCAACGCCTTGCGTTTCGCCACCTGCCAATGCGCCATCGCCGTCGATGAAGGCGAGAATATCCGTCACAGCACCGCTGGCATAGCCATGCCAACCATCGAACAGTTTCGCGCTCGGCCCGTCAATCAGCAGTTTTCCACCATGTTCGACATAGTTTTTCAAGCCTTTAACGGCTTCTTTGGTTAGGCTTGATGTCGGCGGAATGACGATGGCCTTGTATGCAGACAAATCGTCTTCCGCCAGTTGATGTTCGAAGACAACTTTCGTGGAATATTGCGTATCTTGCAGCAAATCAAGCCATTGAGCGAGATTCCAACTGCCTGGATTGCCTGTGAAAATGCCTGCGTTGGATGGTTGATTGCGGTCAGCGGGGAAGAGAACGCCTATCTCCTTGGTCAGACGAGACTTGAAGCAGATTTCACGTGCGCGGCAGAATTCCGCCGTCTTAGCCCAGATGGGAATCGCCCACTGCTGGACGGCGCCGCCGAAGCCGTAATGGATGTTGAAGAAAGCAAAGGCGCCGCCCATGGCGATCGTGACGGCGGCCTCCTGGCAGTATTGGCCGAGCTCCTTTGTGTTGCGGTTACGTGTCGTCCAACTGCACGGCAAGGCGCTGTGGCCCCATGCCATCAAATCCCACACCATGTTGCGCGCTTCCAAGACACGGCCTTGGTAACGTGCGCTGCAAACGGAATTTGTGGAGGAATAATCGCCCGAGAGGAAATCGACTTCAGGCGTTTCCTTTTCCGGCATGTAGGCAGACCAGATCCAGTTGCTAGTGATCTGGAAATCAGGGAATTCCGCATGGATGACATCGACATAGTGCTTCACGTAGGCCTTGAAACCGTCTCGGCAAAATTCACGGTATTTTTCATAATCGGCATCTTCTGGACGAGGCGGTTCGACACCGTATTTCGCTTTGTACGCATCAACGGCCCAATGGCTGTAATCAACGCGAGTTCCCCAACATTCGCCATCGATCCATGCGCCGTCCAACTTGTAGTCGCCAGCCAGTTCGCGCAATTGTGGAAGGAGATATTCATCGACGAACGGGCCAAAGACGGAGGCGTGATCGTGGTCGATTTCACCATTCACATCGACGACGCACCAATCTGGATGGAACTTACCGACTTGCTGGTCATAAAGTCCTGAATGATGGCCATATAGGGCGATATTTCGGGCGGCCGTCGCATCCCGCATGAAGCGGAGGATGTCGATGTCGTTGCGCATGGCGGCACGGACGCCGACCTTCGTCGGATAGGATGAATAGCCCGCATGGCCTTTTGTGTCGCATTGGACATAATCTGGCTTCACGGCGTCCAGCATTTCTTCATAAACATCAGGACGCCAGACGGATGGAACGACTTGTCCTTCCATTGCGTGGAAATCGAAATGGATGCCGAAAAAGGAATCTTTGCGTTTTTTACCGACCATATTTCTTCCTTGATGATTATTTAAGAACCACGAATGGACACGAATGGACACGAATTTTAATCAAACCACAGATCACACAGATTACACAGATTGCCTCCCCGCAGGAGCCGACAATCGCCAAAAGACTTGGTTTTGAGATTACGAAATCCAATAATGAAAGAATTCCAACGGCTGCCTGCGGCTCGGCGGTCTGAATCCGCTTCGCGGGGGGGGGTAGCGAGCCAAACTATGAGCCACAGGCCATAAGTCATAAGCAATGCGAAAGCTGATGACAGGCTTCCGTCTGCTCGGCGGTTCGTCACGCTTCGCGAAAGCGGAAACAACGTCATGCGGAAGCTTGAAGCCCATGGGCTATCGGCTTCAGCTGGCTTCCATCTGTTCGGCGGTCTGAATCCACTTCGCGGGAGGGCGTGGTAGTCGGTCTGTCGGCTTGGCATTTTTGTTGTATAGGCGTGTTTTGTAAGTCTAATGTAGCATTTTGGGCGATTGTTTCAATTCATTTAATGCTTCATGTCTAATTGAACAACAACAGAAAAACGTTTGCGGGTTGCTTTCATTCCATGCCGAATTACATTATCGTCAAGAGTCGTTATAAAACCATATATAAATAGCGAGGCGAACCATGAGAAAACTGATGTGCGCATTGATGTTGGGCGGTTTGGCGACCTGTCAGGCCGTGACGTTGTCCGAAAACGGAAAACCGAGCCATGTCATCGTGGTTTCGGACAATAGTCTGCCTGTTTTGAACACGGCGGCGAAAGAATTAGCGAACCATTTGAAAGCCGTCACGGGCGGCGAATTCCAAATTGTTACGCCTCAACAACGAGCGGATGGCCAGAAGGCGTTGATTATTGAACCTGTCGAAAGCAAGCCAGACGGTATCGCCATCACATTTGACGGCGATGACATCCATCTTGGCGGACAGTTGCCGCGTGGTCCGCTATACGCCGTTTATACCTTCCTGGAAGATTATGTCGGTATCCGCTGGTGGACGCCGACGGAGTCGTATATCCCTCATAAACCGACACTTGACGTGCCTGCCCGCAACCACGCTTATGCACCGAAACTCATCTGCCGTGAACCGTTCTACAAAAACACGTTCGATCCTGTGTTCGCTTCGCGACTGAAAGCCAACGGTCATCACAACAACAATCCTGCGGCATACGGTGGCCACATGTCGATCATCGGCTTCGTCCATACGATGTTCCAGTTTTTGCCACCTGCGAAATATTTCAAAGACCATCCGGAGTGGTACAATATGATCAATGGCGAACGAACGTCCGCCCATTATTCGCAGTTGTGCCTCACGAACGAAGAGATGCGCAAGGAGTTCGTAAAAGTCTGCTTACAGAAAATCGCAGAGAATCCGACGGCGGGCATGATATCCGTTTCGCAGAACGACGGCCGCGGTATCGACGGCGGTTGCCAATGCCCTGCCTGTAAGTCGATTGAAGAGGAGGAAGGCAGTCCGTCTGGCCCGATTTTGCGGTTTGTCAACGCGGTAGCGGCGGACATTGCGAAGGTGTATCCGGACTTTCTCATCGAGACGTTGGCGTATCGCTATACGCGAAAAGCGCCGAAAATCACGAAGCCCGCGCCAAACGTCATCATCCGCCTGTGCAGCATCGAAATGAATGCGGCGCAACCATTGGAAAGCGGGCCTGACAACGCATCCTTCAAGAAAGATATCGAAGAATGGAGCGCCATTTCGAAGCAGTTGTACATTTGGAATTACATCACGAATTTCAGCAACTACATGCTGCCGCATCCGAACTATCGCGGGCTGGCGAAAGATATTCGTTTCTTCGTCAACCACAAGACGATAGGGATGTTCGAACAGGGCGACGTTGGTTGCACGGTCGGTGATTTCGTGCGGCCACGGGCGTGGATCGTTTCTCATCTTTTGTGGAATCCCGACGCGGATGAAAAGCAGTTGGCCCGCGAATTCTTCAACGGCTACTATGGTGCGGCGGGGCCGTATCTGCTGGCGTACATCGATTATTTGTGCGACACAGTAGAAGCTTCAGGCTACAACATGACTTGCTACAACATGGATGTGAACGGCTGGATGAGGCCAGAAAACCTCCGTAAAGCATTGGAACTGTATGCAAAAGCGGAACAGGCCGTGGCGGATGATCCTGTTCTCGCGGCGCGTGTGAGACGTGAACGGCTTTCATTGGATCAAGTCTGTTTGATGTCGATAACAGACATGTTGCGCAAGGAACGGTTTACAGGCAAGAAAGCCGTTCTGCCCATCGCCGATCCTGTCAAATTGGCGGATGAATTCGTCGAATTGACGAAAAACGCAGGCAATCTGCGGGAAGGCGTGCCGTTTGGTCATTACGGCGAAACACTGCGGCAGGGCGTCGTGGCGGCCGTTGCGAAAAGCACTTACGTTCCAACACGTTGCAAAGATTTACCGATAGACCGATGGGAGGTCTTTCCCGTCATCGGCTTTAATTTGAGCCGAATTGGCACATGGGTGGATATGGTCGATGATGCGGCGGCCGCGCAAGGGCGTGCCGTTCGCATGCCGACGACGCATCACGAATGGGCCATGCAATGTCCGTTCACGGCAGATTGCTATGACCGTTCCAAGCCATGGCGATTGACGATTCGCGTCCGTTGCGAAGGCGCGTCGAAGGAAGGATCCGCCGTTGGTTATGGTCTTTATGATCGCGGCGCACGGAATGATATGTTCATGAAATGGGTGCCGGCAAAGGATTGCAACGGAACGCAATACGTAGAAATCACAACAGAGCCGTTCATGATGTGCGAGCAGCCGTTGTTGTGGTTCGCACCAGTCAACCGCTCGCCGGAAGATGTCAGCCATGTCTATGTCGATGAAGCGATTCTGATACGAGAACCATGATGAACCACGAATAGACACGAATGGACACGAAATTTGATCAAACCACAGATTACACAGAATACACAGATTGCCTCGCCGCCGGGCCGACGGTATTCTAAGGACTCAATGATGAAACAAGACGTTGATATCGAATGATGCAAACGGCTCCGGCGGCTGCGGCGGTATGAATCCGCTTCGCGGGAAGTGGCGAGCCGTCCATAGGTTATAAGCCATAGGTTCAGCGAAAGCAGCTTGCCTCCGTCTGCTCGGCGGTTTCCATGCGCTTCGCGCGGAGTTTTTAGCGAAAAACAACAAATTTTGAATAGTCATAATAACTTTTGGGAGAACAGACGATGAAGGTTTCATCTATGATCAGTGTTTTGCTGTGCAGTGCGGGCATCGCCATTTCGCAGGATGCCGTGGAACTGCCGTTGGGAAAGACGAACTTGCTGGACATCGGCTGGTTTGATCTTGGCTACCAGTCGTATGGAAAGGAGGAACATTTGCTGCCCAAAGGCACGGTGGAGGACATGATGGGCGAGACAGGCATCGCCAACAAGCCGTGCTTCGACAACGGCCGCTATTCGTTGCTGTTGCATTCGCCATGGCGCATTCCGACGGGCCGTACATGGATTGACTACACATTGAAATTCCCGCAGACGGACAAGATTGACTTTCGTTTCAGCTACGCCATGCGCGAAGGGATGGTCAGCGCGGATAAGAGCGACGGTGTGGAGTTCTTCTGTTTCATCTTCGGCGAAGGCGAAGAGCCGCGCAAGATATTGGACGACTATTATTTAGGTTCGAAATGGAAAGATGTGTCCGTCGATTTGAGCCAGTATGCGGGAAAAAAATGCACGATTCGCTTCCAAGTCGAGCCCGGGCCGAACAAGAATCCGAATTTTGACTATTCGCTGTTTTCGGACATGTTCGTACAGGTTGGCGAAAAAACGGAGGCCAATCTGGCCGAGCAATTGGATAACCTGCTGAAAGACAAGGCGATACAAGCACAGATGCAGACGCCGATGACGCGGTTGCTGAACCGTTCGGGGCAGGGCATCACGCCGAGCAATCTTCTGGAATGCAAAAACAGCCTTGTCCAGACGGCGGATGGTTGGAATTTCATCTATGACGCGCAGGATTGCCGCATGGTCTATTCGTACAAGCCGAAAAGCGGCATGCTGGACGATTTCACGCTGAGCTACAACGACGGCGAACCGTTTGGCATTGCGGTGGGCGGACGGCTGAAACTGGAACGCAAGGTGGATGCGTACAACGTTCGTTTCCAGAAGATTGCGCAAGAAGGAAACAAGTTGAAAGTTTACGTGGAATATGCGGCGGAAGACGCGGAGACGGTTCATGCGGAATGGACGTTCGAGCTAATTGGCAAGGCGTTGGCCATAGAAGTTTTATGTGATACGCAGTCCGTTCAAGGCCTGAATCTGGGCAAGACGTCCATTACAAAATTGCGCCGCCAGTTCTCCGTCCCGTATTTGGCGGCGAACATTGATTACACGCCGGAAAACCATCTGTACAGCTTCCGGCGGATGGATTGGACGAAATCGGACGCCTCCTACGCGGATATCAATTCGAGCTATAACAAAAAGACGGACGGTTCGCGCAATCCCGTCCATGATTTCGCGTACATAGCGTATTCGCCGAATCCTGCGGAAGTCCTGCCGAACATTCCGTGGGAGCCGTCGAAATACCGTAAGCTGCTCGGCCCGAAAATCATGCTGGACTTTTGGGGAGGCAGTTTCGAGAAAGGCCGCGACAGCTTGCGTCTGTTGAAGGACATGGGCGTCGATCACGCCGCCATCATCTACCACAGCTGGCAGCGTTTCGGTTATGATGTGAAGCTGCCGGACCATATTCCCGCGAATCCGAATCTGGGCGGCGACGAAGCGATGATTGAATTCGGGAAAGCCGCCAACGACTGTGGTTATGTATGGTCGCTCCATGAAAACTACATTGATTTGTATCCGGATGCGCCGTCGTTTGACGAAAAGTCCGTTGTCATCGCCAGCGACGGCAAGTGGAGCAAGGCGTGGTACAACGGTGGCACGAAAGTGCAGAGCTACGGCCTGAAGTGCAACCATGCGCTGAAATACGCGCAGATGAACTCGCCGGAAATCCATCGTCGCTACAAAACGACGGCTGGTTATCTGGATGTCCATACATGCGTCTCGCCGTCGCATCAATTGGATCATGACGCGACGCAACCGATGGCGGCGAACGCGCATCTCAAAGTGTTGCGGGACAGTGAGTTGTTTGATTACATGCGCAAGACGCACGAAGGGCCGATGTTCGGTGAAGGCGGTCGACACTTCCATTGGGCGGGTGTGTGCGACGGCACGGAAGCACAGGTCAGTGGCGGTTGCGGGCACAAGCCGTTTTTGGATTTCGATCTGCTGAAGCTCCATCCGCAGATGGTGAATCACGGCATGGGATACTATGAACGGTGGCATCCGAAGGGCTACTCCTTAGGGTGGGGCGTTGACGCAGGTTCGCAGGACCGCATCGACATGTATCGTGCACAGGAAATCGCCTATGGCCATGCGGGATTCGTCTCCGGCAACCAATGCTTCAACACGTCGTGGGCTGTTCGTGAACACAATTTGATGCATGCGGCGCAGGCTCTTTATGGCGACGCGGATGTGCAGTCGATTCAGTATGAAGTCTGCGGAAAAATGGTTCCAGCTTCCGTCGCATTGGCGTTGGATTGCACGGAACGGCAGTTGATTACGTATGACAATGGAACCATCGTACTCGTGAACTGGGGGGCGGAGCCGTGGACTTTCACGGAGGATGGCGCGAGTGTCGTGATTCCGCAGTGGGGCGTCGTAGTAAACGGATGGAAAAATGGCACGAAGGTGCGTTCTGCCTTCGAGGCACAGCCAGGCATATTCGCGGATTACGTGGAATGTCCGGAATATGTGTTCGCGGATGCTCGTACATCGTTCGACATGCCGTATCTGAGACAGCACCAACCAGTGGCATCCGTAAAAGTCAAGGATTTCAAATACTTGGGCGGAAATGAAATAGAAGTCTCCTACGAATGGACGGCGTTGCGGCCAACGGAAAAGCCAACGACGGCGTTCATCCATTTCCTCGAACGGCGTGGCGGAGAAAACCACATCATGTTCCAAGATGACCATGGGTTGCCGAAGCCGTCGTCGGAATGGAAGGCCGGCGAGACGTTTGTCTGCGGCCCGCACAAGTTGACCATCCCCACGGCGGAACATTACAAATATATCTGGGTAGCAGGACTTTACAATAAGGAAAGCCGTCAGCCGATGGAAGGATTCCGTTATGATTCCGGTCGCTATCAGATTGGCACACTGAACGTTGAACGCAACAAGAAGAACGACGTGACGAATGTCACGTTCGAACCTGTTTCCGATGAAGCAATTGCAGATGCCAAAGAAGGCTGTCTTGATTTCACGAAGCGTGTCAATCCAGAAGGCACGATGATTACTTTCGATGGCAAAATCAAAACAGACGGCTCCGTGAAAATCCAGAAGACGGCGGATGGCGCTATCATCTTCCCGTATCCGCGTGACAAGGAGTTCACGGTGATGCTGAATACGCGGAGAGTTTTTGATTTGGGCAATCCGTCCGATTGGAAGCTCGTGGCGAAAGCAGCGTTGACGCAGGAGGATATGGGCGAGATTCCCGTCACGGTCGATGGTAATTGGCTGGTCTTCAAGGCTGGCCTGAAAGGCGCAGGGCGGTATCTGCTTATTAAAAAGTAATAATGATATTCTGGATATTTTGGAAGTTCTGGATGTTCTGGAAACGGTCAATATCCAGAATATCCAGCTTATCCAGAACTTCCAGAACAAAAAGGATAAATAATGCGTTGGAAATTAGATGGAAATGGAATCGTGTGGAATGTGCGGGAAGATGCGAATCTTCCGCATGAAGACCACATGGAAATGAGCGGGCGGAAAGTCTCGCTGATCGTGCTGTACGGCGTCGGGGAAGGCGGCAAACTGGTGCTCAAACGACGTCTTGTCTGGCCGATGCTGCGGACGATTCCGAACAATACGCATGCATCATTCAGGCTGAACGCGGATGACGCATGGTTGCCGTCGATGGAAATTGACGGAACGGCGGTTGAAGAATTTCCCGAAGTGATTCGATTTGATGGTGTTCTGGATATCGAAAGCCGCACGCAAGGCGCGTTGCGCATACGGCGACGGCTGTTCCCATGCGTCGATGCGCGGTCGATGTGCGAATGCGTGACGGTGACGAATACGGGTAGCAAGCCATGCCGTGTCGTCGTAACCAACAACGGGAAAGAAGTTTACGGTCGTGGTTGCAACGGCGTGTATGTCGTCTGCGCATTGATGACGCCAACTGCAGAACGTATTCTCCAGCCGGGCGAGACGGTTGAATACGGCTTGCAGATATCGGCGCGACTAGCCAATGAGCCGTATGAACGACTGGATGCTTCCACGGAACTGTTACGGCGGCAAGCTCGCGTGGCGGAATTGCAAGCTCCGTTGGATTTGCATACGGGCATTGCGGAAATCGATGCCGAATACAAGATGTGCAAGCTGCGCACAGGCGAAAGCATCTTCGACACGCATGGCGGCCCCATGCATGGGCCGGGCGGCGATAGCTACTATGCGGCGACGTGGTGCAACGACCAAGTGGAATACGCGGGACCGTGGTTCGCGTTCACGGGAGACAAACTGGCATTGGAGGCGTCACTGAACGCCTACAGCCATTATATGCCGTTCATGGGGCCTGACTTCCATAGAATTCCATCATCGGTCATTGCGGAAGGTTTCGATATTTGGGAAGGTGCAGGAGACCGCGGCGACGCGGCGATGTACGCTTATGGCGCGACGCGTTTCGTGTTGGCGACAGGCCGCCGAGATTTCGCCATAAAGCTTTGGCCTGGAATCAAATGGACATTGGAATATTGTCGGCGGAAGGTGAATGAAAAGGGCGTCGTCGCGTCGGATTCGGACGAATTGGAAGGCCGTCTGCCGCATGGCGACGCGAATCTAAACACATCCGCCTTGTATTATGGTGGCTTGACGTTGGGAGCAAAATTGGCGGCGGAACTTGGTGAAACGCAACTGGTTGCAACGTATCAAAAACAAGCCTGCGAACTTGAAAAAGCGATCGAAACGCATTTCGGGCGGACGTTGCACGGCTTCAAGACGTATCAGTATTTTGATGGTTGCGATGTCTTGCGGTCGTGGATCGGCATTCCGTTGTGCATGGGAATCGAAACGCGGGCGGAAGGCACGGTGGCGGCGATGTTTTCGCCGTATCTGTGGAACGGCGAAGGCATGCTGAGCCAGGAGGGCGACAAAATCACGTGGGACCGCAGTCTGCTGTATGGCTTCCGCGGCGCGTTCGCGGCAGGCTATGGCGCGACGGTGATGGACAAGTTCCAAGCCTATTCGTCAAGCCGTCTGTTGGGCGAACATGTGCCGTATCCCGTCGAGGCGTGGCCGGAAGGCAACCGTCGCCATCTGGCGGCGGAGAGCGCGCTATACTGCCGTATTGTGTCGGAAGGACTGTTCGGCATCGTCCCGCAAGGATTGCGTTCGTTCATCGTGAAACCATGGTTGCCAGATGGTTGCAACTGCATGGAATTGCGCTCTATACGCGCCTTCGGGCATGAGTTCGACATCGTGGCGGACACGAAGCAGACGCTGATTGTGGAAAACGGTCGCGAAACACCAATTGAGAAAGAAGTTTTTCTTTAATCCTAGTAAAATAGTGTCAAACAAACAGGAGAAAAAACATGAAAATCATGATCATGACGGATTTGGAAGGTCCTTCAGGAATCAACGGTCGTTCTGACGGAATCGGTAATAGGACC
>Ga0310696_10004378_pt1 | contig 17327 bp, 18 predicted proteins | sample AusTroGonzalo_MG_4_FD_203885 | JGI IMG/M metagenome (GOLD analysis project Ga0310696, IMG submission 203885) | Bovine rumen microbial communities from tropical cattle in Woodstock, Queensland, Australia - Gonzalo_02 (v2) (version 2) | ecosystem: Host-associated > Mammals > Digestive system >...
GCCTCGAGGTCGTCGTGCTCCATGTAGATGCTGGTGATGATGTTCGCTTCGCCGTTGACCACCCGGCCCATCTTCCACTCGGGATCGTAATCGTACTTGATCGGCTCGGGGAGCTCGACCGACTCCATCATCTGTCCGATGACGCCGTCGGTCATCACATAGGCGGGCATGCGGTACTTTTCCGCCATCAGGAACGCCTGACGCGCCATGTCGCACATCTCCTGCACCGAGTTCGGGGTGAAGACGAGGCAGTGGTAGCTGCCGTGACCGCCGCCCTTGACCACCTGGAAGTAGTCCGCCTGTTCGGGGCCGATGTTGCCCAGCCCCGGACCGCCGCGGGTGATGTCGAAGATCAGACAGGGCAGTTCGTAGGCGGCGAGGTAACTGACGCCCTCCTGCTTCAGACTGATGCCGAGACCGCTCGACGCGGTCATGGTGCGTTTGCCGGCGGCGGCGGCGCCGATGACCATGTTGATGGCGGCGAGCTCCGACTCGGCCTGGATGAAGGTGCGGTGAAGTTTCGGAAAGAGCAGCGCCGCCGCCTGCGCGATCTCGCTGGCGGGGGTGATCGGATAGCCGAAGTAACAGTCGCACCCGGCGAAGAGCGCGCCGTAAACGGCGGCTTCGTTGCCCTTGAGCAGCAATCTATGGTTGTATTCCATGATATTTCCCCGGCTTAAGGTTCGATTTCGAAGATGGTGATGGCGCCGGGCTCGGGGCACTGGTAGAAGCACGACCCGCAGCCGAGGCACTTTTCCGGCTCCTTCGCCTCGACGGCGAAGTAGCCCTGACGGTTGAGTTTGCCGCCGACCGAGATCAGCGACTTCGGACACGCGGCGACGCAACGGTAACAGCCCTTGCATTCATCGCCGCTGATCCGGATACGAAATTTCTTTGCCATGATTTTCGACAGCTCCTGTACTCTGGAAATATCCGGTTCCCGGTTGAAAATCTATATTTTCATAATATACATCGGAAAGGCGGATATTTCAACGCTCATGCGGCCGGGGTTGCATGTTCCGTGAAGTCGGTCTATATTATTTTCGGCATCGAGGTCAAGGGACTCAAAACACGGGGGAACACGGGAAATGATCATCGCCAACGGAGTCGTTCACGACGCGGTAAGAAAAGCGCCGCGCCAAGTCAGCATCCGCATCGAAAACGGCAAAATATCCGCGGTCGGGAAACTTTCGCCGAAACGCGGCGAAGAGGTGGTCGACGCGCGGGGAATGAACGTCTATCCCGGACTCGTCGAGGCGCATTCGCACATCGGACTGGCGTCCTACGCCGTCCGCGCGCCCATCGCCAACGACTACAACGAAAACACCGAGATCGTGACCCCGGAACTCGACCCCGTCGACGCCATCGACCCCATGGATCAGAGTTTCAAGAACGCGGTCGCGGGCGGCGTGACCTGCGTCGGGACCGGCCCCGGAAGCTCGAACGTCCTCGGCGGCACCTTCACCGCCATCAAGACCGTCGGCAGACGCATCGACGACATGATCGTCAAACACAAGGTCGCCATGAAGTGCGCCTTTGGCGAAAACCCGAAGAGCGTCTACGGCACCAAGAACAACGCTTCGCGCATGAGCACCGCCAGTAGGCTCCGCGAACAGCTCGCCAAGGCGAAGGAGTACATGGAAAAGCGCGACGCCAAGGGCAAGGACGCCAAAAAGCCCGACTACAACGCGCGCCTCGAATCGCTGATCCCGGTGCTGAAACGCGAGATCCCGCTCAAGGCGCACGCGCACCAGGCGAACGACATCTTCACCGCCATCCGCATCGCCAGGGAGTTCGGCGTCAAGCTGACCATCGAGCACTGCACCGAGGGGCATTTGATCGCCGACATCCTCGCCAAGGAAGGCTACATGCTCGCCGTCGGCCCGTCGTTCGGGTTCCCCAAGAAGCCGGAGCTCAAGAACAAGACCTTCGCGACTCCGGGCATCCTCTCCAAGGCCGGGTGCCACGTGTCGATCATCACCGACTGCGGAGTGACCCCGCAGGAGTACCTGGGACTCGTCGCCGGATTGGCCGTACAGGCGGGCATGGATCCCTTCGAAGCGCTCAAGGCCATCACCATCAACGCCGCGGAACACCTCGGGATCGCCGACCGCGTCGGCTCGCTCGAAGTCGGCAAGGACGGCGACGTCGTGATCTGCGACGGCGACATCATGAGCAACCTCTGCAAGGTGAAACGCGTCTTCATCGAAGGCAAAGAGGTCTACAAGGCGGATTGACGCCGACAAGTGTCGGCGTCAAAACATCCGTTCAGCTTTCAAATTCCCGGCGGATCGCGGTGCGCAGTTCGCTGTCGGTGAGCACTCTGAGGGCGCAGTATGCCATTATCGCGCCGGTGTCGATCATCCGGGCGTAGGCGAAATCGGTGTTGGAGTGGGCCTTCTTCGCTTTGGAGTGCCCCGGCACAGCCGTTCCCGGAGGCGCGATGGCGAAGGCGGTGTGCGCGCCGGGGGCGGCGTGCGAAAAATCGCCGAAGTCGGTCGACCCCCGACCGGAGAGGAGCGCATCGGTCGGGTTCATGGTGCCCATGGCGCGCGCTCCTTCGAGGAACAGCCCGGCCAGCAGCTTGTTGGGCTTGCGCGCCTTGTAGGGGATGGAATACTCGTTTATCTCGCTCGTGCACCCCGTCATCAGCGCCGCGCCCTCGACCATCTTGGAGAAGCGGTCGTAGAGTTCGTCGATGATCTTTTCCTGTTTCGAGCGGAGGTAGAAGCGACACCGGGTGCGCTCGGGGATGATGTTCGCCGCGTCGCCGCCGTCGAGGACGATGCCGTGGACCGACGCGTCGCGGGGCATCTGCTGACGGTACAACCCTACCGCGTCGAAGAGCAGCATTTGCGCGTCGAGGGCGTTGAGCCCCCGCTCGGGGTAGTCAGCCGCGTGCGAGGCGAGACCGTGGAAGGTGACTTCGTAGCGCCGGATGCCGCTGCTGCCGCTGTCGCCGCGCGTGGTGTCGGCGGCGGCGTGGCTCATCATCACGGCGTCTACGTCTTTGAGGCAGTCGGAGTTGCGGAGCATCAGCACCTTGCCTCCGCCGCCCTCCTCGCCGGGGGTACCGAGAACGACGATCCGCCCCGTTATGTCGTGCTTGTCCATGTAAGACTTGGCGGCGTAAGCCGCCGCGACGGAGGCCGCACCGATCAGGTTGTGACCGCAGGCGTGGCCGATGCCGGCGAGCGCGTCGTATTCGGCGGCGAACGCGAAGGTCGCGCCGCCTTTTCCGCGCACGTACTCCGCGCGGAAAGCGGTCTCCATGCCGGCGTAGGGATATTCGACCGAGAAGCCGAATTTTTTCAGCAGGCCGACGAGAAGCTGCGACGCCTTGTGCTCGGCGAACGCGAGTTCGGGGTTGGCCCAGATCGTTTTCGATGCCTCGATGATCGGCCCCTTTTCCGCGTCGAGTAACGCGGACAGTTCGTTCAGTGTTGCCTTGACGTCCATTTTCACGCCGCCTTTCGTTTCGCTAAAGTTTCGGCCGGTGGCCGGGAGGGAGCACGGGATCGTACTTGCCGCCGGTCTTTTCCAAGTGTTCACGCCGCGCGGCGGCGAGGAGTCCGGGATCTTCCATCAGCCGGATCGCCCCCAGCGCCAGCGATTTACCGGCGTAGAGCATCGACCGCATCGCGTAGCCGTTGAGCCCCTGCGACACGGTCTGCCAGCTGTGGCCCGGAGTGCCGACGATCCACGCGCCGACGTGCATCTGCACGGTGGGGCAGTTCCAGCTGACGTCGCCGGTGTCGGTCGAGCCGAAGTGCGGAGAGATCACATCGGGGATCGGCAGCACGCGGTCCGGGTAGAGCGGCGACGCGGGGTCGCGGTCGGGCAGGGTCTTGGCGATCTCGCGCGCGTACTCCATTTCCGCGGCCGTCGGGCGCGGAAGTTCGAGGTCGCACATCGCCCCGTGGAGAACTTTCTGCAAGGTCGGTATGGTGATGAGGTTGCTGCTCCCCGACTGGAACTCCTTTTCCAGCGTCGTCTCGGTGGCGAGCGCCGCCGCCTGCGCGCAGAGGTCGACCCGGCGGCAGAGCGCATTGAGCGAAGCGTTGTCCTTGCCGCGCATCATGTAGAGCACTTCGGCGCGCGCCTGCACCACGTTGGGGGCGCTGCCGCCGGTGTCGGTGACGGCGTAGTGGACGCGGTTGTCGAGCGGCATATGCTCACGCAGGAAGTTGACCGCCACGTTCATGAGTTCGACCGCGTCGAGGGCGCTCCGCCCGAGATGGGCGCTGGTCCCGGCGTGCGCGGCGCGCCCCGAAAAGCGGTAGTACACCGTGCTGCACGCGAGGCTGGGGCGCGTCCGCACCGCCCACATGGTCGCCGGGTGGCCGCCCAGCGCGGCGTCGAGCGTGGAAAAGACCCCTTCGCGCGCCATGAACGCCTTGCCGCTGCCGCCTTCTTCGCCCGGACAGCCGAGCACCTTTACCGTGCCCGTTTTTCCGCTCTGCAGATATTTCTTGACTGCCAGGGCCGCCGCGACGGCGTCGGCACCGTAGATATGGTGGCCGCAACCGTGGCCGTTCTCCACGCCGGGGATCGGCTCGGGACGGATTGCGAGGGCCTTCTGGCTGAGCCCGGAAAGGGCGTCGAACTCGGCGATGAAGCCCACCTCGGGCTTGCCGGAACCGAACGAGGCGACGAACGCCGTCGGGATGCCGCCCTGCCCCGTTTCGACCGTGAACCCCTCGGACTCGAGGAACTCCTTGAGCGCCGAAGACGACTCGAACTCGCGGAACGCGGTCTCGGGATGTTCCCATACGGTCGCGGCGAGCTTGATCAGCGCGTCGCGCTTTTCGTCGATGACCGCGAGACTGTTCTTTTCCAAATCCGTCATTTTCATGCCTCCCCAAAAATACGGAGTTGTACGGATGTTTACGGAGCGAACGTATCTTTCACCCCATCGGCGCCCACACCACGCAGCTCTATGCTCATCCGTACCTGGCCGTGAAATTCCGTTTCACGACCGGAAGACCTGCCAAACCTCGGCGCGCCACACCGCCGATCGCGTTGCGATCGGCGTATTTCGAACCCGACGTTCGGCGGCTCAGTACTTGCTGTCGGCATAACCGACCCAGCCGCCCGCCTTGACGAGCGCGAGGTCGAAGTCGCCGATCGTGAAGTCGCAGACGCGCGTCTTGCCGCCGCCCGTAATGGTGAAAGTGCGCTTTTCGAGGTCGCAGACGAGTTCGGCGTCGGCGCCCGCGAAGTCGCGGAAGAGCCCGTCGATGGTCTCTGCTGACAGTTCGATCGCCATCAATCCGCAGTTGAACATGTTCTGGCGGAAGATGCGCGCGAAATTCACGGCGATCACGAGGTTGATGCCGTTGCACTCCAGCACCCACGGGGCGTGCTCGCGCGACGAGCCGCAGCCGAAGTTGGAACGGGTGATGATGACCTGTTTGCCCGCCAGGTCGCGCTTGGGGTCGAAGCCCTCCAGAACGAGGTCTTCGAGGCAGTAGGGCTTGAGCGCGATCTTGGTCGATTCGGTCAGGTACTTGGCGGGGATGATCTCGTCGGTGTTGATGTCCGCGCGGTCGAGAAAGAGTATCTTGCCGTTGAAGTTCTTCATGATGTGAAATCCTTTCTCAGCCTTTGAAAAGTTCCGAATTGGTGATGTGCCCCGCCAGAGCGGTCGCCGCCGCCGTCGCGGGGCTCATCAGATGCACCATGCCGCCCTTGCCCATGCGGCCGTTGAAGTTGCGGTTGGTGGTGCTGGCGCAGACTTCGCCTTTGGCGAGGACGCCGTTGCTCATGCCGAGGCAGGCGCCGCAGGTCGCGTTGGTCACGCAGAAACCGGCGTCGGCGAAGATCTGCAGTATTCCCTCGCGGAGCGCCTGCCGGTAAATCTCGCTCGTCGCGGGGGAAACGACCGCCCGCAGGGTCGGCGCGATGCGCTTGCCCTTGAGGATCGCCGCCGCGGCGCGGAGGTCTTCCATCCGCCCGTTGGTGCAGCTGCCGATGTAGACCTGATCGACATGCGTGCCCTCGAGTTCGCGGACCGTCATCACCTGATCGGGCTTGTACCTCACCGTCGCCACGGGTTCGATCTTCGCCGCGTCGAGTTTCAGCACCCGCGTGTATTCGGCGTCGGGATCGCTGCGGAACTTGGAGTACTCCGCGAGCGCCGCCTCGCGGCTCGGGAACTCGTCCTTGATGAACGGCCAGAGATAATCGACGGTCGTGCCGTCCGGCTGACAGATGCCGCAGGTGGCGCCGGCTTCGATCGCCATGTTGCAGAGCGTCATGCGGCTTTCCATCGTCATCGCGTCCACCGCGGAGCCGGAAAATTCGAGCACCTGATCGGTCGCGCCGTTGACGGTGAGCTCCCTGATGATCGTGAGGATGACGTCCTTGGCGAAGACACCGGGGCGGAGCTTGCCCTCCACCTCGACCTTGAGGGTCCTGGGTTCGCGGAAGGCGCAGACGCCTTTAAGGATGCCGACCTCGAGATCGGTCGTCCCCACGCCCGCCGCGAAGGCGCCGAACGCGCCGTGGGTACAGGTGTGCGAGTCGCCCATGATGACCGTGAAGCCCGGACGGACGAAGCCCTTTTCCGGGAAGATCGCGTGGCAGACGCCGTTTTCGCCCACGTCGAAGAAATCTTTGATCCCCATGCGGCGCGCCCAGTCGCGCAAGGTCTTGCCCTGCTCGGCGGTATTGGAGTCCTTGGCCGGGCTCACGTGGTCGATGACCGCCTTGATCTTGGTGTTGTCGAAGACCCGGTCGCGCCCGATGGCGACGAGATCGTTGATCGCGATCGGCGTGGTGATCTCGTGACAGAACACGCGGTCGAGCGAAAGCACCCGCACCCCGGCCGCCGGACGGTCTACCTCGTGCGAATCGAAAATTTTCTGTGCGGTTGTCCTACCCATAAAAAAGCCCCTCATGACTTGCGGTTTTGGTTTAGTTATCGTAATATCTCTACATACAAGCCGTTCAAATAATATAGCCCCAAAAGGGGCGGCGTGCAAGAGCTTCGGCGGCCGTCGCGGCGCCGCCGGGAGGCAGATAATCCCGGTGTCGGCGCAGCGCCGCCACCCGGTTCCCGCGATAGACCACTTCGATCAGGTCGAAGCGCCACACGGCCGGACGGCGGGGCAGCATCGCCATGTAGTGCATCGCCGCGCGGCGGTTGCGGCGGCGTTGCCCGGGCGAGAGGTTGCCCGCCGGGGCGAAACCCGGTTTTTCGCGAAGCGTCTTGACTTCGACGAAAAGCAGCACGCCGCCGTCCAGAGCGACGATGTCGAGCTCGCCGCCGAAAGTGCGGGCGTTTCTCGCGAGGATCCGGCAGCCAAGAAGTTCCAGATAGCGCGCGGCGGCGCTTTCGCCGGCGCGGCCGAGACGCAGATGGGCGGCTTTGCTCCGGCGGAAGTTCATCGTGCGGCGACGCCTTCGACGAAACGCTCCCGCCCGGTGAGGTCTCGCCGGATCGCGGCGGCGAAACCGCGGCGTTCCAACATCTTTGCGGCCGTCGCGGCCTGCCGGGGGTCGAGCTCGAAAATGACGAACGCACCGGGCGAAACGTGCCGCGGCAGCTCCTCCAGCGCGCGGTTTATCACCGCCAACCCGCCGTCGAGGGCGAAGAGCGCGAGCGCGGGTTCGCGGAGCGCCACCTCCGGGGCGAGGCGCGGGCGATCCTCCTCCGGAACGTATGGCAGATTCGCCGCGATCACGTCGAAACATTCACCGTTCAGTTCCGAAAAGAGGTCGGAACGTCTGAATTCGATATTTTTGACCTCCAGCTTGTCCGCGTTGCGCATGGCGATCCCCAGCGCGTCGGCGGAAATGTCGATCCCCACGACCCGGACGTCGGGGCGGTGACGCGCGACCGAAAGGGCGATCGCCCCCGAACCGGTGCCGAGGTCGAGAAAACTCCCCCCGTCCGGCAGAGTTTCCAGCACCCGGTCGACGATGAGCTCGGTCTCGGGGCGCGGGATGAGCACGGCGGGCGTGACTTCGAGCTCGAGGTCGTAGAAATACGAATACCCGAGTATGTACTGCACGGGTTCGCGATCGAGGCGGCGGCGCAGGAAGCCGCGGAACTTTTCCGCCTCGGCGTCGGTGACGGTCCGGTCGGAAAAGGCGAGCTCGGCCGGGGACGTGCCGCACGCCTCCGCGAGCAGCAGCCGCACGTCGGAAGCGGCGGATTCGACGCCGAGGCGTTCCAGATCGGCGACGCCGGATGCGAAAAGTTCCCTCACGGCGGGCACGGCGTCCACCTCAATGCTCCGAGGCTTCGCGCATCAGGTCGTTGAACTCCTCGCCGGAGAGTTCGTGGAGATCCTTGCCGCGCCGCGAAAGCTTTTCGTTGAACTTGATGACCGTCTCGGTCATGCGTTCGTGCGTTTCCTCGCTGCCGCCGACCAGACAGAAATTGTCACCGTTGGTGATGCGTTTCTTGCCGTCGTCGTTGTCGAAGCCCAGCCCCAACAGCATGGCGCGTCTTTTTTCTTCTTCGGTCATATCGCGGATCCCCCCGGGAAGGCTTCAGCGTCCTCCCTGTCTATAATATACCGCTCCGGGCGAAAATTCCAAGTGCTGCGGCCGGATACGTTGACAATCCGATCGCGGCGGGCTATATTTAACCGTCGGGGAGAACTTCCCTTTCACGAGCAAACGGTTTTCAAATCACAGAGGAATGCGCGATCATGAACCATCCGTTCAAGACCATTTTCGCAGCGGGAGCGGCCCTCGGCATCACGCTCTGCGCCGGCGCCGGGCAGGATCTGCCGCTCAACGGAGATTTCCGCGGCGCTCCCGCTCCGGGCTACATCGTACCGGGCTGGACCGTCAGCACTCCCGGCGGAGTGCGTCTCTTCCCGAGACACCGGGGCAAACAGATACTGGAGCTCATGGCTTCGCCGCGCCACGCCAAAACCGCCGTCTCCGATCTGCATCCGGCGAGCGTCGGAGTGCTGGAAGTCAAAGCCGACGTGAGCGGTCGCGGCAACGCCTCGCTGGGCTTCGAAGCCTTCGACTCCTCGCGGCGCGCGCTGCTCCAGAGCGACAGACAGTCGTGGGCGATGACGGACATCGACGCCAGGATCAAATTCAACTTCCAGCTGACCGACACCCGCATCGCTTTCGTCCGGATCACCCTCACCGCCGAACCCGGCAGCATCGCCCGCTTCCATGACGTCGAGGCGGAAATGAAGTACCCGGCAGCTCCGGTCCCGCCGGCCGCTCCGGTCGCCCCGGTCGCTCCGGCCCCGCCGCCACCCCCGCCGGCCGCGCAAGTGCTGATCAACGACGCTTTCTATGCGCTCGAATCCCTGCCGCGGGTGTCGGTGTTTCAGGTAAACCTCCACCCCGGACGCGACATCGACTTCAAGCTGGGCGAACACCCCTCGCGCCGGCAGTTCTGGAGCATCGCCGGCGGTTACGACCCGCGCATCTGCCGCATCGAGGCGGGGCACAAGCACAAAAGAGGCGTGAGCTACCTAGATGTCGAGCTCAAAGCCATGTACCGCGGCACCACCAACATCGAGTTCGTGAATCCCGCCGGCAAGCGGGTGATCGTCCGATTCACCTCGCTGTGATTTCGGCATTGAAAAACGGGACTGCCGGCCGGCAGTCCCGTTTTTATTTTCGTGCTGGATTCAGAAACAGGCGTTTATCTTCCCCCGGACGGCGTCTCCGCCGTCGTAGATCACATAGATGCACGACTTCTTCCACAGACGGTAAGAATATTTTTTCGCATACAGATTTCCGTCCGGACCGTCGAGCGGATAACCGGCTTTCGCGAGCTCTTCGAGCGGGACGCCGGACTCCTCGAAGAACACGTCGCCCAGCGACTCCCTCACCTCGGAGATCGGCATATCCGTCTTTATCCGGTCGTAATGATGCTCCATATGAGCGACGGCCGCCCAACAGACAAGCGAATAGAGCAGCGCCGCGATGACCACCGCCGTCAGGAGCACCAGAAATATCTTGCAGCACACCTTGACGGCCTCGACGATCCGGCTGGCCGCAAAGTAGACGAAGAGCAGCACGACGATCAGCACCAGTCCTCCGGCGGCGATCGCAATGGCGGTGTTCGGCGAAGGCAACCACAAATTGTCCACTATCGTCTCCGCAATTTGATCTCGGATCGGGTCATTTCTTTTCGGCGTCGAGGATACGCTGTATCAGCGTGGTGGTGGAAAATCCGGGGATGAAGGGCTTGAAGACGATCTTCGCCCCCGTTTTTTCCAGCGCGGCGCGCTCGGTCGGGTCGAGTTTGTCGAGCGTGTAGTCGCCGCCCTTGACGTAGACGTCGGGCGCGATCGCGGCGAGTTCCCGGTCGCAACGCAGACCGTCGAAGATCACGACGCGGTCCACGGAGGCGAGAGCGCAGAGCATGTAGGCGCGGTCGGCTTCGCTCACCACCGGGCGTTTTTCGCCCTTGAGGCGCTTCACCGAGGCGTCGGAGTTGATGAGCACCAGCAATGCATCGCCCTGCATCCGGGCTTCGCGCAAATAGGCGGCGTGGCCGCGGTGCATGATGTCGAAACACCCGTTGGTGACGACGAGCTTTTTCCCCGCACGCCGCAATTCGTCGCGCCACTTCCGCGCGCCGTCGAGCGCGAGCAGACCCGTTTCCGGCCGTTCGGCGGCGTTCACGGCAGATCCTCCTCGCGTCGGAGCGGACGCACCCGCACCCCCGCTTCGCGCAGGAGCGCCAACGATACGTCGTCGATGCTGTATCGCGCGTGATAGACGACCTCCTCGATCCCGGCGTTGACGATCATCTTGGCGCAGAGCAGGCACGGACTGAAGGTCGTGTACAAGGTCGCCCCCTTGACCATGATGCCGTGGTACGCCGCCTGGACGATCGCATTCTCCTCGGCGTGACTGCAGAGGCAGGTGGTGAGATCGTGGCCGGACGGGGTGTCGGAGTTGCAGCGCGGGCAGCCGCCCTCGTCGCAGTTCTTTATCCCGCGCGGAGTGCCGTTGTAGCCGGTCGAAATGATCCGGCTGTCGCGCACCAGCACCGCCGCGACCTGACGGCGGCGGCAGTTGCTGCGCGAGGCGGCGACCTGCGCGATGGACATGAAATACTCGTCCCATGACGGACGCTTGCGGGGTTTGGGTTCTTCCATGATATCGTCTCCGGAATTTTGATGGTTATATGTCACCGAAAAGATCGTCTCTGTATTCGACCGGCGCTTCGACCGGCGCGGGGCTTGCCGACGGGGCGTCGAGCGACGCGAGGAACTCGTCGAGCGAAACGACCGTTATGCCGTTTTTGCGCGCGGCGGCGAGCTTGCCGCCCGCGGCTTCCGGGTCGGCGGCGACGAGAAGAGAAAGATCCTTCGTGACCGCGTCGACAGGCTCGAAGCCCGCCCGCGCCGCGAGATTTTCGTAGAACGAGCGTTTCTCGGGCATCTTGCCCGTGAAGCAGACCTTGCCGCGCCCGGCGCTGCCGCCGCCGGAAGCGGCGCGGACGATCTCGACCGCGCCGATCAGATCGTCCAGATACTCCTTCTGGGCGGCGAATCCGCGCGCGATCGCGCCTCCGCGCTCCGGGCCGACGCCGTCGAGCCGGGTGAGCTCCTCCGCGTCCATTTGCCGCAGTTCGTCGAGGGTATGGCTCTCGAGCATCTTCTTCGAAATGTTCGCGCCGACGTTGGGGATGTTGAGTGAGGCGATGATCTTGTATTCGTCGACGCGGCGCGCCTTTTGTATTTCGTTCACCAGGTTTTCCGCCGATTTTTTCTGGAAGCCCTCGACCGCGAGCAGATCCGCGACCGTGATGTCGAAAAGGTCGGCGACGCGCCGGATGCCGCACGCTTTAACAAGCTTGCGCAAGGTCGGTTCGCCGAGGCGCTCAACGCCGAAGCTCCGCAGCGCGGCGAGCAGACGCTGAAGTTCCGTTTCGGGGCAGTTCGCGTTCGGGCAGACGAGCTCCGGACCGCGCCGGACGAGCTGCGTCCCGCACGAGGGGCACCGGTCGATCAGCGCGCTCCGGCGGTGTTCCCCCGGTTTGCGCGCCGAGATGTAAGGGATCACGTCGCCCGCGCGCTCGACGGTCACGGTGTCGCCGATTTGGATGTCCATGTCGATCAGGTTCTGCGCGTTGTGCAAAGTGGCGCGCTTGATGGTGATGCCGGAAAGCTCCACGGGCGCGAGGTGCGCGACGGGGGTGAGATTGTTCTTGCCGAAGCTCCACTCGACGTCGAGCAGCGTCGTCTCGCACGACTGGTTGGTGAACTTGTAGGCGATCTCGCCGCGCGGGTGGTGCGCGGTGTTGCCGAGCGAAGCGCGGTAGGCGGCGTCGGCGAGTTTCAGAACTATGCCGTCCTGCGGATAGGGGAGCTCGGCGAGTTCGAGTTTCAGATCTTCCCACTTTGCCGCCAGTTCGTCGGCGCGGACGCGGTGCGAAACCAGACGGTAGTCGACGAGCGTCAGCTTGGCGTGCTGGACGAGCATGGGACCGATGTCCTTCAATCCCATGATCCCGGCGACGGCGTTGCGCGAATTCTTGTAGGTGCCGCCGTCCTTCTTGCGGATGTTGGCGTAAAGGGTGCGGAAGTCGTCGTCGCGGATCACGAGTTCGCCGCGCGCCGGGCGGTCGAGCCGGCCCCGGTACCCCGGCGCCTCGAGCTCGATCAACGGCAGTTTGTCGGAAACGTCCTCGCCCACTTCGCCGTCGCCGCGCGTCGAAAGAACGCGCCCGTCGTAATTGACGCTGATGCCGTCGTACTTGGGTTCGACGAGAAGCTCCTCGCCCGGCGTTCTCCGGAACTTGTCGACCCAGTCGAGAAGTTCTTCGAGCGAATACGCCTTGTCGAGCGAAAGCATCGGCTCGGCGTGGCGCACCTTGCCGGAGCTTTCGACCGCGGGCGTAAGTATCTCGTTAAGAAGTTCGTGCCCCGGAGCGAGCTCGGCAAGGCGCCGAACGAGCTCGTCGTAACGCGCGTCGCTTATCTCCGGGTCCGCCTGATTCCAGTAGCGGTCGTTGTGGTAGCGGATCAGCGCCTCCAATTCGGGGACGCCCAGCTCCGCGATGTTGAAATCCCGTGTCTCCATAATGAAAGGTGAATATAGTCCGCGCGATTGATTTTTTCAAGTCCGGATGTTATATTATAAACGATTTCGGTCGCGGTTTTCCGTCGAATTGACAACGACTTGGATAACGAACCGCGTTCAATAATCCAAACACGAAAGAAACTGGTATCATGGCAAAGGAATATTGTGTCGCAGTCGCCGGTTGCACCGGGGCCGTCGGCGTGGAAATGATCGGCACGCTGGAAAAGAGAAACTTCCCCGTCTCCAAGATCAAACTTCTCGCGTCCTCGCGCTCGGCGGGCAAGACCGCGACCTTCCGCGGCGAAAAGGTCGTCATCGAGGAAATGACCGACGATTCGTTCAAGGGCGTGGACATCGCACTCTTCTCGGCGGGCGGCGACGTATCGAAGCAATTCCGCAAGGCGGTGACCGACGCCGGCGCGGTGATGATCGACAACTCCAGCGCGTTCCGGCTCGAAGCCGACGTGCCGCTGGTCGTTCCCGAGGTCAACCCCGAGGACGTGGCGAAACATAACGGCGTCATCGCCAACCCCAACTGCTCGACGATCATCATGCTCGTCGCGGTGGCTCCGCTGCACCGGGCCAAGAAACTCCGCCGCCTCGTCGCGTCGACCTATCAGGCGACCAGCGGCGCGGGCGCCAAGGGGATGAACGAACTCTTGCTCCAGACCCGCCAGCTCCTCGACAATCAGCCGATCGAGCCGCGCGCCTTCGTGCACCGGATAGGTTTCAACCTGATCCCGCACATCGACGTCTTCCAGGATAACGGCTACACCAAGGAAGAGCTCAAGATGCTCAACGAAACGCGCAAGATGCTCCACGACGACTCGATCCGCGTCAGCTGCACCTGCGTGCGGGTGCCGGTGCTGCGCGCCCACTCCGAAGCGCTGAATCTGGAATTCGAGAACGAGATCACCCCCGACGAGGCGCGGCAAATACTCGCCGCCGCGCCGGGAGTCCAAGTCGTTGACGATCCGGCGAAGCTCCTCTACCCGATGCCGGTCGACGCGACCAACAAGTACGACGTGTTGGCAGGGCGCATCCGTCAGGATATCTCGCGCGACGACAAACGCGGGCTGGACATCTTCGTCGCGGGCGACCAGGTGCTCAAGGGCGCCGCGCTCAACGCGGTGCAGATCGCCGAGATACTGATCGGCAGAAAAGTCGACAACGCCCAGTTCAAGTAAGCCACAACCAATCAGAATATCACTACGGCGACGGAAAGGCTCCGTCGCCGTTTTTTGTGCCACCCGACGGCCGTGCTCCGCCGACCCCGCGCGCAAAGAGCAAAGATGTTTTTAAAAAAAGCGGATTTCCCAATAAATTAGCGGAAATAAGGTTGAAAAAAGTTTTTTCCGGAGCTATGTTATTCGACATGGGAGAATATTAAAATCCCGGGGACGGCTAAAAATGCGGGGGCAACCGCCGCCGGGGAAAGCGATCTTACAGCGGAGAAATCATATGAAATTCGACTTCGTACAGTTCGTCAGCAAGGATTCCGTGATGACGCTGACCGGCAAGAACAAGCTGGAGGTCATGGAACAGCTGATCAGCCGCGCCACCGACCTCACCAAGCTCGACCGCGACGTGATCTTCCGGCTGGTGTGGAAACGCGAACAGATGATGACCACCGGCGTCGGCGGCCAGCTGGCACTGCCCCACATCCGCATCAACGACATCGTGCGCCCGTTCGTCATCGTCGGCGTCTGCGAAAACCCGATCGCCGACTATCAGGGGCAGGACGACCAGCCGGTCCGGGTCATCGTCTTCACCGTCGCCCCCGACGAGGATCAGGAAAGCTATCTGCAGCTGTTGAGCAGCATTTCGCGCCGGTTGCGCAATCCGGAACTCATCAGCGAGTTGATCGGCTCGGTGGGCAACACGGTCAAGATACTCGAAATACTGCAGCGGGGCGATGCCTGATATGACGACTGCGGCTGCGGAACTCGGCGCCAGAGCGCAGATCGACTTCCATTGTTTCGTCGACAAGTGCTCCGGAGTGGTGAAATTCAATCTCGCGGACATCGGAGGCCGGGATTTTCAGGCGGTCTGTCCGGTGTGCCATCGGGCCTACTCGCTGGAAGCCGGCTTGCGCGACAAGCTCAAACGGATGCTGGAACTGATCAACGCGCTGCGCTCCTCCGAAGACATCCTCGGCGACAGCGTGGTATCGGTCAACGTCGCCGGCGGCGAGGTGCGGATCCCCTATGCGTTGCTGCTGACGCGCCTCAATACGCTGATAACCCTGGAACTGGACGGCAAAAAGGTGGACTTCCACCTGTGGGTCGAGCCGTCGTCGCCGGATACTTTCCGCTGAAAGAGAGATTTCGTAAAATCGTCATGCCCGCCGGTTTTTCGCGCGCGCGTATGAGCGCGTAAAAAAGCACGGAGCGGGCGTTTTGCTTGATGATGACGGCTTGAAACATCCAAAAATCAAAATATCGGAGAAATTCATCATGACGGAAGAACAGATCGTAAAGATACTCAAGGAATCGGGAGCTCTGCTGACGGGGCACTTCCAACTGCGCAGCGGTCTGCACAGCGACCACTTCTTTCAGGCGGCGTTGCTACTGCAGTACCCGGACAAGGCGGAAGTCGTCTGCCGCCACCTCGCGGAACGCTTCGCCGGCGTCGAGATCGAGACGGTCATCAGCCCCGCCGTGGGCGGATTGATCGTCGGGCAGGAGGTCGCGCGCGCGCTCGGTTGCCGCGCGATCTTCGCCGACAAGGAGGACGGCCAGCTGGTGCTCAAGCGCGGATTTTCCATCCGCAAGGGCGAAAAGGTGCTGGTCGCCGAGGACGTCGTCACCAAGGGCGGCAGAGTCCAGCAGACCATCGACCTCGTTCGCTCCTTCGGCGGCGACGTGGTCGGCGTGGCGGTGATCGTCGACCGCTCCGGCGGCGATGCCAAATTCGACGTGCCGTTCCAGAGCGCGCTCAAGCTCACGCTCCCGACCTTCGACCCGGCGGCGTGCCCGCTCTGCGCCAAGAAGCTGCCGATCGACCGCCCCGGCTCCAAATAAGGACCAGCCTTTATGTTCACCGGAATCCTGAAAGCCGTATTCGGCACCAAATCCTCGCGCGACGTGCGGCGCATGATGCCGCTGGTGCGGCGCATCAACCAGCTGGAAGAGGAGTACCGGAAGCTATCCGACGAGGAGCTTCAGGCGAAGACGCCGGAATTCAAGGCGCGCCTCGCCGCCGGCGAAACGCTCGACGACCTGCTCTGCGAGGCCTTCGCCGCCGTCAAGAACACCTGCCGCCGCCTCAAGGAGCGCAACCACGAATTCGAAGTCTGCGGTCAGCCGATGACGTGGGACATGATCCCCTTCGACGTCCAGCTGATCGGCGGCATCGTCCTCCACCGCGGCGGCATCGCCGAAATGGCCACCGGCGAGGGCAAGACCCTCGTCGCCACGCTGCCGTTGTACCTCAACGCCCTCACCGGCAAAAACTGCCAGCTCGTCACCGTCAACGACTATCTGGCATTGCGCGACTCTATGTGGATGGGGCAGATCTACACCTTCCTCGGGCTTACGGTGGGCTGTCTGCAGAACATGCAGGACCCCGGAACGCGCAAGGAACAATACGACTGCGACATCACTTACGGCACCAACAGCGAATTCGGCTTCGACTATCTGCGCGACATGGGCATGGCGATGTCCGCCGATCAGATCGTTCAGCGCGATCACTACTACGCGATCATCGACGAGATCGACAGCATCCTCATCGACGAAGCGCGGACGCCACTCATCATCTCCGGCCCGGTGCCGATGTCGACCCACCAGTTCGGCGAACTTCAGCCGCTGGTGGCCGAGCTCTACAAAAAGCAGAATCTGCTCTGCTCGCGGCTGGTGCGCGAGGCCAAGGACACGCTGGACACCGTCGGCATATCCTCGCAAGACCGGGAAGCGGCGATCACCAAACTGCTTCAGGTCAAATACGGCATGCCGACCCACCGTCAGCTGCTCCACGTGCTCGAGGACGGAGAACTCGTCAAGGAGCTCGAAAAGGCCGACATGCAGGCGAACAGCGACAACAACCGCGGTCTGCTTCAGGAAATACAGTCCGATCTGTACTTCACCATCGACGAGAAGTCCAACGAAGCCAACCTCACGGCCCGGGGACGCGCGGAACTTTCGCCGAGCGATCCCGAGGCGTTCATCATGCCGGATCTGCTGGGCACGATCCACAAGATCGACACCGACGAGACCCTCTCGCCCCAGGAGCGCACCGAACGCAAGAACGCCTTTCAGGACGAGTTCGCCGCCAAGAGCGAGAAGCTCCACGACCTGTCGCAG
>Ga0310696_10004379_pt1 | contig 17326 bp, 12 predicted proteins | sample AusTroGonzalo_MG_4_FD_203885 | JGI IMG/M metagenome (GOLD analysis project Ga0310696, IMG submission 203885) | Bovine rumen microbial communities from tropical cattle in Woodstock, Queensland, Australia - Gonzalo_02 (v2) (version 2) | ecosystem: Host-associated > Mammals > Digestive system >...
CCCGTCCCGGCCGAAGCGGTCAGCACATACTTGCTGGTAGATGGCATGAGGTCGGCCGATGCGCCGAAGAACCGTATCTGGTCGATCGTCGCGTGCCGCCTGATTTCAACAGCCGTGAGCGCACGGTTATACAGGCGAATCGCATGGATCGTGTAGCCGTATGTCTGATAGTCACCGCCAGTATAGCCCGTACGTCCGCCGATGTGCATGGTCGGATAAGTCGGCGACCCCCAGTTGTTCGTGGTTTTGCTGCCGGTCGGCTTCGCGCCGTTCTGATAGAAGCTGGTTGCCTTGGAACTGTCCTCGTAGAATACGGTGATCGTCTCCTGCGTAGGCTTCTGTGGCGTGCGCCAGCCATACTTGTCCGCATCGAAAAAGTAATCGCGGTTTCCTCCACTCCGATCATTGTTGAACGTTACCGTTTGATTTCTGGTGATGAGCAACGCATTCACCCAGCCCGACGCCGGCGCGCCCGAGACGACGACCTCAATCGTGCGCACGTCCGTGCGCGCCGTGGGGGTCACGTTCGTCGCCATGAATCCCTGGGCGTTCTTCTTGAGACCATCGGCCGTGAAGGACGCGACGCTCGTGATCAGCGCGAAATCGCCCGACTGTCCCGTTAGGTCCGTCCAGTAGTTCGTAGTGGCGTCATGCAGCCCCACGCCGGCGTTCTCGATGCCGTCCCATTGCCCGACGAGCCCGTCCTGCGCATAGCTCGCCGCCGACAGCGTGTCGGCCGCAAGGGAGAACGACAATGCGCAGACGACACCGACGACAAACATGTGTATTTTTCTCATGACTCTATCCTTTCGCGTTGTGCTTCTCTTGTCCCACGGCACACATTCTAGCAAAACAACGGCCCTTCCACAAGGATCGCCGCCGCGTAGAAGTCCTTTGGCATGGCCGCTGGCATCCCCCAGCCGCTGGCATCCCCCTTGCGGGCAGCCCTCCAACAAGATATAATATGGTCTTTCTTCCAACCTTCCAACACTCCCAACCCTTTTAACCCTTTAACCTTTTAATCTTTTAACCTTTTAACCTTCCAACCAACCACCATGCACGCGACACTTGCAGACGTAATCGCCGACACCGCCCAGAACTCCATAGAGGCAGGCGCCAGGCACATAACGCTGTCCCTTTTCGAGGATGGCGCCGTCATATCGGTTCGCATAACCGACGACGGAAAGGGCATGGACGAGGCGACGCAGGCGCGCGCGTTCAATCCATTCTACACCGAGCCGGGCAAGCACGACAAGCGAAAGGTGGGGCTGGGACTCCCGATCCTGAAGCAGATATGCGAGTCGACGGACGGGACCGTGTCCCTGAAATCTGAGAAAGGCGTTGGCACCGAGCTTTCCTACAACTTCTCCGCAACGCATATCGACCTGCCGCCGATGGGCGACCTCGTGAACGCGGTCCTCATGCTCTTCAACTACCCTGGCGACTTCGACCTCACCTTCACACACAAGAAGGGCGAGGAGGAGTACTCCATCTCCCGCCTGGAGCTGGCGGAGGCCGTGGGCGGGCTGGAAAGTGTCGAGGGTCTGTCCCTCGCGCGCGAGTTCCTCCAGTCGCAGGAGGACGCACTACCGCAAACGCCGAAAATCTGATAGAATATCACCGCAATGACGCGAGAAGAAATAGAAGCCAAAATCAAGGAGACCATTGTCGCATCGCTTGATCTTGAGGACCTGACACCGGCCGACATCCAGACGGACGTCCCCCTCTTCGGCGAAGGACTGGGACTCGACTCCATAGATGCGCTCGAGCTTGGCATGGCCATCAAGAAGGCATTCGGCATTACGTTTTCCTCGGACCCCGCCGACAACAAGAAGACGTTCTACTCGGTCAAGACCTTGGCCGACCACGTGGAAGCACAGCAATGGACAGCACAATGACTGACGCAGAAATCGAGCAGAAGATAAAGAACATCCTCGTCGAGGAATTCGAGTGCGATCCGGCAAGGCTGAAAACCAACACCAATCTCTTCACCGAACTCGACCTCGACTCCATCGATGCTGTCGACCTCGTGGTGCGCCTCCAGCAGGAGATCCAAAAGAAGGTCGAACCCGATGACTTCCGCCAGATCCGCACGCTCGGCGACGTCGTCGCCGCCGTCTCGAAGCTCGTGAACGCATGATATCGATCCTGTTCGCCGTCCTCTTCGGCTGCTCGCTCCTGCCAGGCCGCAAGCCGTTGTGCATGCGCTTCGCAGAGCGTATCTCGGACGGCATCATGCCGGATGGCGCAGCCGCCTACTGCCGTCGCCTCACGTGGGTGTGGCTGTTCGTACTGCTTGCAAACGCCGCCCTTTCCATGTCGCTCCTCGCCGTCCTACCCAACGGCGCTTGGCGCTTTCTCGTCCCCCTTCTCCTTTCCGCAATCGTCGTCGCCGGCACGTTCGCCATCGAAAAGACCATCCGTGACCGCCGATTCTCAGTGAACTTCCACACCTCCGGCTCCACGTCAAACCCCAAGTCCATCGTCAAGACGTTCGAGTCGCTCGCCAAGGAGGTCGCCTTCCATCGCACACGCCTGGCGGACATCCTTGCGCAGAAGCCCACATTCCTATCCACCGTCGAACCGCAACACATGTATGGCACGCTCTGGCGCTCGATGCTTCCACGCGCCGCACAATGCCACGTAGATCCAGAAGTGATCCTCACCCCGGAATCGCTCATCGCGAAAATGCGCGCCGCGCGCAAGGTGTTCCTCGTCACCACACCCAGCTTCCTGGAACGGTTCGCCGCCTATGCAGACCTCTACGAGGTGCCCCAGAACTGCATCGCGATCACCACTTCTGGCGCGTTGCTCACCCCTGCGGTCTCTGCTGCTGCCGCCCGCATCTTCGGCGTCGTTCCCATCGAGATATTCGGCAGCACGGAGACGGGCGGCGTCGCAAGCCGTCAGCAAAACACCCCCGATTGCGACTGGGCAGTCTTCGACCCAGTCAAGGTCGCCACATTGCCCGACGGGCGGCTTGAGGTCCGCTCCCCATTCTCATTCAAGAAACGCTTCGCGATGGGCGACGCCGTCACTCTCTCCGCCGACCTCCGCTCGTTCAAGCTCCACGGCCGCCTCGACAGGCTCGTCAAAATCGCCGAGCAGCGTGTGCTCCTTCCCGAGCTGGAAGAGGCAGTGCGCTCGCTCCCCGAAATCGCCGATGCCGCGCTTTGCCCGCTCGAAGGCCCACATGGCACCTACCTCGGGCTGGTGGTGGTTCCAGCGCGGGAGGGTCGCAGCTTGCTGCGACCGCATGACGAGCCGCCATCTCGGCGGCGCTCCCTCGCCCTGCGCCAAAAGCTCCTCCCCATCTTCCCCAAAGGGTCTGTCCCCAAGAAGTACCGTTTCGTGCACGAACTGCCGCGCAACGCGCAAGGGAAGGTGCAAGCCGCCGCCATCCGCGAGATACTTCTCTCGAGCATGGTGGAGCCGATCGTGGAGAACATCGTCCAGACCGAGAACTCGTGGTCTGCGGACTTCACCTTCGAGCCAGACGCGCCCTACTTCAAGGGACACTTCCCCGGCTTTCCATTGCTGCCGGGCGTCGCGCAGCTGGGGTTTGCGCACCATTTCGCGAAAACGTTCCTTCGCAAGCCATTCATGATCGGCAGCATAAAGAAGATGAAGTTCTCGCGTCCGATCGTACCAGGAGAGCAAATCCATTTCACGCTCGAGAAACGCTCCGATGCTGAGCTCGGATACACCTACGCCAAAGGCGAGACTATCTGCTCATGTGGGTGCTTGGTGCTTGGTGCTTAGTGCTTGGTGCTTGGTGCGGAGCTTAAGCACAAGGATTAGCGCGTAAGCAACGCACCAAGCACCAAGCACTAAGCACCAAGCACTATGATTGGCGCGTAAGCAACACACCAAGCACCAAGCACCAAGCACTAAGCACCAACCACGAAGTTGACCATCTTCTTGGGCACGCAGATGACCTTGACGATCGTCTTGCCTTCGAGGAACTTCGCGATGTCGGGATTCGCCTCGGCGGCGGCACGCATCGCCGCGGCATCGGCCGTGGCAGGCACCTTCACACGCCCGCGCAACTTGCCCAGCACCTGCACCGGCACCTCCACCTCGTCCTCCACGAGCGCCGCCGGATCGTACTCCGGGAACGGTTCGTAGGCGAGCGTGTCCGAATGGCCCAGGAACTGCCAAAGCTCCTCGCCCAGGTGCGGCGCAAATGGCGCGAGGCAAAGAACAAACCTCTCGGCGGCTTCCCTAGGCAGGGACGAGGCGCTTGGTGCTTGGTGCTTGGTGCTTGGTGCGTTGCTTTCGCACGAACCGGGGAACTCGTTCAGGAACACCATCATCGCCGAGATGGCCGTGTTGAAGTTGAGCGAATCCACATCCTCGCCCACCTTCTTCACCATCGTGTTCAGCACTTTCGCCTCCGCCTTGGTGAGCGGACGGTCCTCGATCAGCGTCTCGGTCACGAGCTTGTTGACGCGCTTCAAGAAGCGGAACACGCCCTCAACGCCCTTCGTCGACCACGGCTTCACCGCCTGCAACGGACCCATGAACATCTCGTAGAGGCGCAGGGAATCGGCACCGTAGTCGCGAATCACGTCGTCGGGGTTTATGACGTTCTTGAGCGACTTCGACATCTTCGCCGGGAACTCGGTGAGCAGCTCCTCTTCGCCGCCGTCCTCGGCGCCATAGGGCTTGCCGTCGCGCCAGGTGATCTTGTCCATCGGCACCAGCACGCCGCGCGAGGTCTTGTACGCCATGCCGAGGATCATGCCCTGGTTCACGAGGCGCTGGAAAGGCTCGTCCGTGGGCACGAGGCCGAGGTCGAACAGCACCTTGTGCCAGAAGCGCGAATAGAGAAGATGCAGCACCGCATGCTCCGCGCCGCCCACGTAGAGGTCCACCGGCAGCCATTCCTTCAGCTTGGCCGGATCGGCAAAGGCCTTGTCGTTGTGCGGATCGATGTAGCGCAGGTAGTACCAGCAGCTGCCGGCCCACTGCGGCATCGTGTTCGTCTCGCGCGTGCCCTTCGCGCCCGTGGCTGGATCGACGTAGTTCACCCATTCCGTCGCCTTCGCGAGCGGCGGCTCGCCGGTGCCGGTGGGCTTGTAGTCGGCCAGCTCCGGCAGAGTGAGCGGCAGGTCCTCCGCAGGCACCAGCCTGGTGGTGCCGTCGGCCATGTGGATCACCGGGAACGGCTCGCCCCAGTAGCGCTGGCGGCTGAAGAGCCAGTCGCGCAGCTTGTACTGCGTCTTGGCGTGGCCGAGGCCCTTTTCCTCCAGCCAGGCGATCATCTTCTTGCGCGCGTCGTCTACCGAAAGCCCAGTGATGAAGCCAGACGATACCATCACGCCCGTTGCGATATCGGTGAATGCAGACTTTCCCGCATACGGAACCGGATCGGGCGACGCGTTCTTCGCGGCCTCGCTGTCGGCAGGCGCGACGACCTGGACAATCGGGAGGTCGAAGACCTTCGCGAAGTCAAAGTCACGTTCGTCGTGCGCGGGCACGGCCATGATAGCGCCGGTGCCGTAGCTGGCGAGCACGTAGTCGGAGATGAAGATCGGCAGCTCGTCGCCGTTCACCGGGTTGACGCCAACCACGCCCTCCAGCTTCACACCCGTCTTTTCCTTGTTCAGCTCGGTGCGCTCCAGGTCGCTCTTCGAGGCGGCCTTGGCCTGGTATGCCTTCACCGCATCCGCATTCGCGAGCCGCCCCTCCTCCAGCCACTTCGCGATGAACGGATGCTCCGGGCTCATCACCATGTACGTGGCCCCGAAAAGCGTGTCGCAGCGAGTGGTGTAGACTGTGATGGTGCTTGGTGCCTCATGCTTGGTGCTTGGTGCCTCGTGCTTGGTGCTTGGTGCGTTGCTCTCGCTCCCATCCTGGCACTTTAGTTCCGCACCAGGCACCAAGCACTTTGCACCAAGCACCTCTTCTTGCTCCGCACCAGGCACCAAGCACTTTGCACCAAGCACCTTGAACCTCACCGCAAAATCCACCTCGGCGCCGGTGGACTTGCCGATCCAGTTGCGCTGCATCTCCTTGATGCCCTCGGGCCAGTCGAGGTGCTCGAGACCATCCAGCAGGCGCTCCGCGTAGGCGGTGATCTTCAGCATCCACTGGCGCATCGGGCGGCGGATCACGGGGTGGTTGCCGCGCTCGGAGCGCCCGTCTATCACCTCCTCGTTCGCCAGCACCGTGCCGAGCGCGGGGCACCAGTTCACGGGCACCTCGGCCACGTAGGCGAGACCCTTCTCGTACAGCTTCTCGAAGATCCACTGCGTCCAGCGGTAGTAGCTGGGGTCGGTGGTGTTGACCTCGCGGTCCCAGTCGTAGCTGAAGCCGAGCGCGCGGATCTGCTCGCGGAAACGGTCCACGTTCTTCTTGGTGGTGATCGCCGGGTGCGTGCCCGTCTCCACCGCGTACTGCTCCGCCGGAAGGCCGAAGGCGTCCCACCCCATCGGGTGAAGCACGTTGAAGCCCTTCATGCGCTTGTAGCGGCAGAGGATGTCGGTGGCCGTGTAGCCCTCGGGATGCCCTACGTGCAGACCCGCCCCGCTAGGGTACGGGAACATGTCGAGACAGTAGAACTTCTTCTTGCCTTCGGCGTGGTCGGGGGTCTTGAACGTCTTGTGGTCGAGCCAGAACTTCTGCCATTTCTTCTCAATGGCCGCGTAATTGTATTCGGACATGGCTAGGTTGTGCCGATTATGGCAATGTTATTGAATGATAGGTGTTGGTGTGGGCTGCGCGCAACACCTCCGTCGAGTACAGGCCGGAAGCGCCGTCGCTGAGCGCCGAATTGTAGATGAAGGACGTGCCGCGGTAATAGTGCCAGCCGTAGTCGAAGCCCGGCACGTTCGGCTTGCTCTGGTCGGGTATCTCGATGTAGGCGAAACCATCATCGTCGAAAGAATTCACGTCGAACACGAACCACTTCACCGGCTTGAGGCTATTCTTGAAGTCGCCGGTATCGAGCGCACACGTCACCTTGAACGTCGCGCTCGTCCAGTTAGCCGACGACGAAGCGTAATTGTCCGCGCTGGACGAGCCAGGTTCCAGGCCCTGGATCGTATATGGTGGATGGTACGCGTGGCTCAATGAGTTGGTGAGCATCATCTGGACCGTGACGATGGCGTTGTTGTCGTAGGTCACGCCATCCTCAACGTCAGAGAACACCTTGAGCTTGGTGAAGCCGTACAGCAGCCTCCAGTTGCCCTCCAGCGGCGGGATGTCAAGCCAGTACATTGTCTTGAGGTCAAGGTCATAGTACTTCTGGTCGTTGAACCAGTGCTGGGCAGGCTTGATGTCGGCGGGATCGCCGTCGGGCCATTTGCTAAGTAGCCAGTGAAGGATGGCCAGCTTGTACGGGTCGTTCTCCGCCACCTGCCATGCGTAGTTCGTGCCGAACAGGCGGCTGTCGCCCTGGTCGTCAACCATGACGGTGGTCGTCTCCTGCAGGTTGTCCAGCTTGATCTCGAACGTGCGCAACTGCCCAGACACAGCCGTCGGCGTCACCGGCTGGTTGTTGGTCGTGCAGTTCGCCATCTCGTACCAAGCGTCGACCTTGTATCGAATGTTCGTGCTGGCATTCTTCTGCACCACCATCATCGTGTTCCGGTTCGTGTGCGTCGGATCGCCGTCCACGTACTGCCAGACGTGGCTTCCGTTGACGATCGCGTAGATCCATACGTTGGTGCCGTTCGGCGGCAACATCCACTCGTCGAGGAACTGCCTCTTGCCGTTGCGCAGGTTGAGCTCGCCAGGCGTGGCCGTCAGGTCGTTCGTCCATGTCGCCTGCCCCTCCCACAGCTGCTCGCCGTGGCCGCGCCACACGCCCAAGGTGTCCGTCATGCCACCCCTGTCCTCACCGGCCCAGAACCAAGCATCCGACCCGTCCCTCGCCTTGACATCGTTCACGAAGTTCGTGGCATCGCCCTTGCTCTCGAAGATGCTGCCCGCCCAAAGGTTGGTGCCAGACGTGACGATCTGGTGCTCCACCACGCCGCTCGGACGAATCAGCTCGAGACCGTAGATGTTGCCCTTCTTGAGGCTACCGTCCTGCAACGCCAGGCCGGAGCTGGAGAGCCTGTTCCAGATGCCGTCGCTCTGCCCTTCGGAGAACATGCTCGCGCCATTCGGCGGCACGAACGTCACCACGGTGAAGTGGTTCGTCGAGTCGATTCCGAAACGTTTTCCGACCTTGGACGAGATCGGCTGCGCCGGAGACCCCAACTGCGCCATGGTGTCTTGCTTGAATGTATCGTCCGTCAGGCGTACCGACCAGTCCGTCAGGTCAACGCTCTCCGGCATCATGAGCTCGACGAACTGATAGTTTTCGCGAGAGTAGTCGTCGTTGTTGTAGTTGACCTCGTTGAACCATGCGCGACCGGGGGAGATCGTGTCGAGGATCGTGAACGCGCTGAAGTTCTCGTCTTGTCCAAGGCCGAACTCCTTGTTTAAGTCCTTCGGCCAATACCACTCCGGCATCTCCCAATCTGACGCAGACAGAGGGTATGAGGTAGGTTCCTGATCTTCCGAGGCATCCTTGCTCTTGTATTCCGCCCACACATGGTACTGCACCACGGCGTAAGAAGCGCCGTCCGCCGGACCCACCGGCTGAATCACGCTGGACGGATCGCCATACGGCGTGCTACGGAAGATGAGGTTCGTCGTGTCCACGCATGTGAGCTCCGCCTCGTAGGTCGGATTGTCTTTCCAGTTCTGGTATCCCCATGGCCTATGCCCCACGAACGCCGCCATCTTCACGCGGATGCTCTTCAAGTCAAGTTCGTCCTCCATCTGCTGCGGCTCTAGCCTCGCCTGTATGCCCCACGACTCGTTCAGCAACGGCTGCTCGTTCCTGTCGTTGATGTTGGTGATCGCCTTCGGCGAAGTGTCGTTCAGGTTGTCGCGGAACGGACGCACGTCGAAGAACTTCAATCTCGGCCCCACCGGCTCCGCCACCGTCACCTCGTCCAGGAATACACGCTGGATCGGACGATATGGCGTATACGAAGGCTTCTCCCATGCCTTGTCCAGCGGCGCGTACGCCGTGCCGCGCCCGTTGCGCGCGCCACCCACCTCCAGGCGGATCGCGTGGATCGCCGTCGTCATCTCGTTCGTCTTCCAGCTGTACGTCTGGTACGTGTTGTTCGAGATCACGAACTCCGCCAGCCGCGTCCACCCCAGGCCGTCGAGCGGATCAGGCTGGTAGCTGTCAGGATACAGGCTTCCGTACAGCAGCACCACGGACGGCGCCGCCGCGTTCGTCTCGAACGTCCGCGCGCGGAAGCTGACGCTGCCGATGCCGTTCGTCATCTCCGGGCACTGCACGAACGGGTTGTTCTCGGCATACTCTGTGGTCTTGTCGGGCTCGCCCAGACCGATGCCATACGTCGCGGCATCCGTCGTCTTGTTGTCGTCCGCAAGCGCCGAGAAGTTCAGCGAGCAGGAGAGGCCGTCCGGAGAGTCCGTCAGGTAAGCCCAGCGGCCGGGATCATTGCCGCCATTCCATCCCTCGTTGTGCAGGTTCCAACCCCACCACGACCGCCCGTCCAGCGGCGGCTCGTCGTAGCAGAAGATGCGCGTAACCGTGATCTTGCCGTAATTGAGATCTCGGCTGTCCAGAGCCTGCGAGAGCGCGTTCGAGACCACCAACGGATCCATGATAAGGCGCATCAGGCCCTTCTGCGGCGACCGCAGGCTGATGAAGTACGTGCGCGTGCCCTCCGAGAGGTCCTTGGCGGAGAGGCCCTTGAACGACCAGTTGGTAAGCGTCGTCCAGTTCGCGCTGTCCGCACCCTCGCGCGTGCGGCTGTACACCTCGCCCTCGTCAACGAGGTTCGTGCTGATCTGGAGGCGAAGCACCGTGTTCGAATCCGCGTTGTTGTAGCTGAAGCTGAAGAGCGAGAGGCCGTTGTCCATGTACTTGGAACGTACGCTCATCGGATAGTCGGAATTCTCGTACTGGTCGCCGTTGACCGGGTAGCTACGCGTCGGCTGCAGCACGCACAGCTTGCTAGCAGTGCGCACGCGCAGGATCACGCATCCGCAACCGCCCTTGCCGCCAGCGTTCGTGCCAGCCGCGCCGCTATGCGAACCGCCGGCACCGCCGCCGCCCAGGCCGTCCGCTCCGTCCATGTACGCACGGGCAGTCAGAGCCGCCTTTGCTGGCGGACCGTCACCGCCGCCGCCGATGCCGCCGGCACCTCCCTGGGCAGAATTTGGGGTATGGCTGCCGTCGCCGCCGCCGCCGCCGCCGCCGCCGCCATAGTACACCGTCGTGCCAGTGATGTCACTTGCGCGTCCGGCACCGCCGTCACCTGCCTTGTTGTCAGTGGCGTTGCCGTCTTGGCCCTGGCCTGCATCGGTGAGGTCGGCACCGCCGCCGCCGCCCGCGCGGTCACCGTACGCCCTACCGCCGGAATTGCCCTGCCCGGCCGTGCCCGAAGCGCGAGATGAATAATAGCCGTTGTCGTTGCCCTGCGACGAGCCGCCGCCAGTAGCCTGGCCGCCCGATGCGTTGCGCTGACTCCAGCCCGCGCCGCCGCCGCCGCCCTTGACCTCCAGCGTACCCTTTCCGGGAATGCCCGTCACTCGCGAGAAGCCGCCGTTTCCGCCGGACTTCCAGTTGCCGCTGCCGTTGTCGTTCTTGTAGAAGTTGTCGCCGCCCGCACCCACGACGATCCTGACCGTCGTGCCAGCAGGTACCGTCACGGGCGCAGACTCCCAGTCGTACTCCAGCACGCCGCCGCCGCCGCCGCCACCGCCGAGCGTCCAGCCGCCGGCGCCGCCGCCTCCGACCAGCAGCACGCGGTCGATCACCATGTCGACCTGCGGCGTGAACGTAACTACGCCCGCCTCGTTGAAGATGAACGCATACCCGTTCGTGCCCGCCGCCTGAAGCTTGTACGATGCGCCATCGATCTCGGCGGACGTCTCGATCGACGCCATCGTGTAGGCCCACTCGTCGTAGTGGCCATTCTGGGACGAGAGGTTGGGCGTATCCTGCGCGCGCCAAGACCTCACCTCGACGCTGTCGATCACGATCTCCGCATCTGCCGAACCAGTCTCCAGACGCACCAGATAGTCCGGCGCAACGCACGGCGCGAACACGAACGTGTTCGTGGCGAACGCCACGATGTTCGTCTCCCAGCCGCTGTCGATCCATCCGTCCTTGTCGCCCTGCCTCTGGAACTTCAGCTTGACGGTCTGGTTCGTGGGGATCAGGGCCATGAAGCCGGAGGCGTTGTACACCGTGTCTCCCGGCTTGTACAGAAGTCTCCAGCGCTCCGGCTGGCGATCCCATTCTGCATAGTCGCTGTCATGCACAACCGAGGCGTTGAGACCTTGATTGTAGTTTGCGGAATCCGTGAAGTCGTGCGTGTAGACTAGCCCGAAGCCTGCCTGGCACCCCACGGAACCGACGCCGAACGAACCCTTCGTCAGGTCGGAGCCGGCGTCGCGATACGCGATCACGCGCACGGTCGAGGTATCGGCCGCTATGCGGCTTGTGTTGTGCGACTTGGAGAGGAACCCGTCAAGACGCACTTCGCCCGTAGATTCGTCGGTATAGAGCGAAAGGCACATGCACGTCCACCTCTCGTTGTTCTTTCGCACGTCGTCGGTGTTCTGCGGAATGAGCAGGTTGTTGAAGCTGTTGTACGCGGAGCCGTCCGTCGTCCATCCGGAGAGCGTGCCGCCCACATGAAGTGCGGTCTGCCCAGTCTGCAGCGTAGCGTTACCCGACGCGTTGAGGATATTCGTCGCCAGCACGGTCGCCTCGCCCTGCCTCCAGCGGTAGAGCGCCACCGTCAGCTGCTGGTCGCCGCTGCGCGTCACGCGGAACTCGTAGCATCCCTTGAGGTACCCGCGGTAATAGCCAACGAGCGAGACGGACGGATTGGCCGGCGAGATGTCGAGCGGGTTGCGATGCGTGCCGATGTTGTCGTACAGCTGGCTCATCGTCACCTTCGCGCTGACAGCGTAGTTCTTTCTTCCCGAATCGTCCTGATTGTAGCAGAAACCGTCCCAGTCGGGAACCTGCGCCACGCGTGCGGCGAACTCGACAGTACCGATGCCATTCGGGATATATTGGGCCGGAAGGTTGTTGAGCATCAGCGACCCCTTGCCTTCGCCCATCAGCTGGATGGAATGGCCGAACGGGGCGATGCGCTCGCGCGGCACGAACGCGGCATTCTCGGAACTCCAGCCATTGGGCGTGGACCAAGCGCCGTAATCGTTCACGAGATTGGTGGCACCGCTCGGAGCCGCAGAGCGATAGTATGGGTATCGGACATCGCCATCGTCCACCTCGAACGCCTCGCGCCAGAGCGACGGGCGCTCGTAGCTGGTAGGCGTCCACTCGTCGACTTTTGCATCCCATCTGGTCTTCACGTCGGAGACGCCCGACGTCTCGGAGGCATGGCCGCGGTAGCCGACGCTCGCGTCGGACCACATGTTGAAGTTCTGGTATGTGCCGCGCGTGAGGGCGAACGTGCCAACCTCGTCGTTGAAGTCGATCTGCAGGTGCGTGGCCGAGCCGTCAAGCTCGACGACGGCATCGTACTTGTCGGCAAGCGAGCCGGACGCCGCCATGGTGTACGGCAGGTACGGTACGTTCGTGCTGTTGGCGTACCACACGTTGGTGGTGATGTTGAACGTGAACGGCTCCTCGCCTGCCGCATACTTCACGCCCTCGAAGTGGAACCTGATCCGCTCGCCTATCGCGTTAGTGGGAATGTAGTAGTGGTATCGCCAGGTGTGGTCGCCGATAAGCTCCATGTTCACGCGCTCGTTCTGCTTGACGAGATTGCCCTTGATGTCCTTGAGCTCGTTCATCTTCACGCCCCACGCGCCGTTCGTGGTCACGTCGCCCACGATCCTGATGTGCGCGTAGTCGCTCGCCCCCTCGCGTATGCGCGTGAACCAGTCGGTGCCGCCAGAGGGCAACGCGTCCGCCACCTTATAAATGGCGCGGTTCGTGATGGCGGAAATCTGCTCGGTCCATCCGTCACCATAGCCGATTGTCGGCACTACCGAGGAATAGGCATAGTCGCGATAGGCGTAGTAAGGAGCATCCACTTTCGCCTCAAAGAAGTATTCAAGGTCGCCAACTCCAGAGTTCAGATCAAGCCCGCTCGCCCCCACAAGATTTGTAGAGCCGTATGAGGTCGAAGTTATAGTCGTCGGATCAAAAGGGACTGCCTTCCATTCGCTTATTTGCTGGTTCAGATAACGCCAACGGTAACGGAATGTAGGATTCAGAATCTTAGCAGCAGTCGTCGCCGAAGTGTTTGTCAGAAAAGCAAACGAAGCCAATGGCAAAACATTGGTCTGCCCTATGGACAGGAACGGCGCGTTCACATCTCCGCAACACCCTAACACGTCCGCTCCAGTCAAGGAACTGTCATGGTCTGTTCCATGTCGCCCGAGCGTCGCGCCCATGGGTGGGAAAGAGGCGATAATGTTGTCAAGAAGAATCAAGCCGGCCTGGTCGATATTGCCGCCTGTTGCATTCAAACGACGAATACGGAAACGGACTGGCATACGCCAATTCAGTTGGGCACGCATTCGATAAAACAACTTGCAACCGCCTAATGTTGAGCCAAGGACCACAACATTTGTTTCGCAATCTGACTGGATCGTCACATTCGTCGGCCCCGACTCCGACGATACGGTGAAGATCGAAACCGGGCATGGCTCCCAGTCAAGATCTTCGTAGTTATTCGTTATGGATGCAAACTCAACGCCGCCAACCATTGCCGATTCCGTCACGTTCGTTGCTATTTCAAGTGCAATCTCGCAATTCGCTGCGTTTACGAATGCATTCACGGCATCGAAATAAAGAGTGCCGATTCCCTCGGCATAATATGGTGAGTATAGGCAAGCACCTACCGCATTACGCAAAATGACCGACCCTACAGCCTTGGCATTTGTTTCTTGAATTTTTGTATTCCCGTAATCTGCGCTACTAATCGACCTTGCGGTCGATGACCACGGAATATAATTGCGGTTGTTATTGATAACTGTTCCGCTACCGGCACGACAATTTACCAGATCCCATAGGCGCGTCCCGTCCTTCTTGAACATGGTATGGTTGGAACCCCTTAAAAGGTTTGGAGTTGCCAAGCCTGGTGCCGTATTGTCATGTACCCAATAAGTTTTATCGGTCGTGTTCGTATCGTAGTATCCCTGCAAACTGACAACGGCAAGTGTTTTGGCGTCATTGTTCATAAGGAGAATTCGATCATTCTCCAACTTGGAATACCCCCACGCGCGCGCGAAAGGAAGCGCTATCAGCGCGAGGCAGAAGAAGCCGAGGAACCGGCAGAGAACGCTGCGGTTTTTCATGGCCACCTCCTATCTGTTCTAAAGGTTTTCATGTCTGTTTAATCGGCAATTTTCATGCCGAATCTGCTAAAAGTGTCAACTTTGGGCCCAAAACCACCCACCTAGGCAATAATCAACCCAATTTACTGTCAAGTAGAATACTTTATTCCCATCGGCAAGTCAAGTCCAAAGTCAAATTATTAGTATTTTTTACCAATGGCATTCCAGGCGGCGAAATGGGCCGAGAAAGGCAAAGTGCGAAGCGCCCCGCCTTTCACAAGCCATTGCGGTGCCGCCAGCCTTGTGCGCAGCGCCAAGCCAATGGCAATGCCAACGGCGTTCCATGGGTGCGCGCACAAGGCGCGCACTGCAAAACTGCTTGCACACGAGCCAATGGCAAAGTCCTTGCCTGGCAAATGGTCCGCGTGAATACCGTTTTGCCGTGCGCGCCTTGTGCGCGCACCAAAGGAATGTCACATTCCAGCAGCTGGCCCGCCCGCAAGGATTGCCACCATCCAGCAGCTGGCCCGCCCGCAAGGATTGCCGCCATCCAGTGGCTGGACCGCCCGCAAGGAATTCCATTTTCCAGTGGGCGGACCGAGACCACCGGGACCACCGAGACCGCCGGGAAATGGCAAGCCAGGCTAGCGCGCCTAGCCACTGACTTGACCGAAGGCACTGGGACAACGGGCGTCTCGCCCGTTGCGTGGACTGTCAATGGACTGCCGGTGGACGGCAAATGGACGTCAATGGACCGCAAATGCAACGCGCAAGATGCGCGTTGTCCCAGTGGTGCCTATTCCTGGTGCGAAGCGCCTCCCAGGCGCAATCCCGGTGGTCTCGGTGGTCCCGGCGGTCCCGGTTGCAGGCGCTGGAGCGCGAAGCGGCCTAGCGCCTACCCGGCCATCGGCCCGCGCCTACCCCGACCACCGATCACGAACCAATCCAATTCTCAATCCGCAGACCGACCACACGCGAAAAATGGGCGGTGTTGTTCGTCACCAGTGTCAATCCTTCCGCCTTGGCAACGGCAGCTATCAGCATGTCCATGTCGCCGATGAGCTGCCCTTGGGCCTCAAGAGCGGCACGTATAATTGCATATTCCCCTGCAGCGGCAGCGGTGAAGCTGTGCACCTCCACCAGCTCCACGAAAAGCCCAATCATCGCATCCAGCTTCGCCGACCTTCGCTTGCACGCGCCATAGCGTATCTCGGCAAGCGAAATGGCCGAAAGGACAGGCGGCACCTTGAGCGACTGAAGCCTCTGTCTAACCATAGGATAGCGGCCCGACACAGCATAGCTGAACGTGTCGGTATCAAGCATGAACCGCGCCGCCATCAGAACAACTCCCGTGGTTTGGGAATGACATTCGCCGGACGATCCAGGACAAATCCCCCTTCTTCGGACTGGATTTCGTCGCACATCTCGAAAAACCTCTTCCAGCTTATCCTGCGGCGGACAGGCCGCAGAATGATGCCGCCAGGTACCGCTTCTACCGACACGCGATCTGTATCGAAGCGGTATGCCGCAGGGATGCGGACGGCCTGCGAGCCGCCATTCATGAATACACTTGCATACGACATGGCAATTCCTCCAAAAGTATAGACAAAGTGTATCTACTTTCCGCCGACTTGTCAAGTGGGCGTGTGACCATGCGCGACCAAGACACCCATGAAAACCAGGATGCGCCACCCTCGGGGAAGCGGCACTCTTGCCGCTTCACTGTGACCCCAGCAATGGCAGATAATCCCGCTTATTGTAAAGGATGCGATCCACAAACACCCCATCCACCGTCGCACGGTAAAACACAAGATAATTGCGGACAGGCAGAAACCGATACTCATCGGCCATGAACGGCAATCCCTCAACCACATGGCCGATAAGCGGAAACGCCTCAAGCGTTTCTGCTTCGTCGAGGATGGCATTGACCGTTTCCATCGCGGCAGAAGGATTGCTCAAATCATTGGAAATGTAATCCCTGATCTCGTCGAGGTCATGACACGCAAGCGGTGAATAGAACAGATCCATATCCCCTCCAGACGCCAATCACTTGCCGCCGCCGAAATGCTGGCGCATCGCATCCTTTGAAATCCATCCTTGGGTTTCCCCGGCAAGGCGTCCGCGCATCAGCTCGTAGTTCAGCCGCTCAGCAGCCTCCACGTTTGCATAGTCGGCAATGTCCATCAACACATAACGACCCGAGCCGTTCTTCGTGAGATAGACCGGCACACCCGCCTTGACCTCCTTGAGGACATCAGGGTAGTTACGCAATTCAGATACAGGTTTAATTATGGGCATAGAGTTTCTCCAAGTTTTTCGATAAAATTATCCCATAATCCTTCGATGAAATCAAGGGCTTTCTCTCATAGCAACCAAATGTTATCTGCCACTGGCTAGGCCGAAGGCACTGGGACAACGGGCGTCTCGCCCGTTGCGTAGACTGCCCATGGACCGTCAATGCAACGCGCAAGATGCGCGTTGTCCCAGTAAGCCTATTCTTGGTGCGAAGCACCTCCCAGGCACAATCCCGGTGGTCTCGGTGGTCCCGGCGGTCCCGGTAGCAGGCAACTAGGCCTTGAATGGGTTGACTGCCATGATGCCGCAATACATCTGCCCGTCGTTCAGATCCTCCGTGAGGATGTTGTCGCAGCCGATCCGCTCGGCGGCGGCGACGATTTGCGCATCATAGTACTGAATGCCGTAGATCCCCTGTATCTCGACGGCACGTGAGACAAGCGCATTGTCAATGGCGACATGCGAGATTTTGCCCATCTCCGAAAGGAGCGACAAAAGCAAGGGCGTGGCCATTCCCAACTTGCGTATGCACACGCTGGAGAATTCCGCCAGCACCTGGGAGGATATCCGGTACGTCGCACGCGCGGCAAACGCATCCGCGACGATGCGCCTCGCCTTCTTCTGCTTGGCCGTGGCATTCTTGTCGATTGCGTAGACGAACACGTTCGAGTCGACAAAGGTCATTCCGCACTTCCCCTTTCGTAGCATTCGGCACGGTTGA
>Ga0310696_10004380_pt1 | contig 17326 bp, 12 predicted proteins | sample AusTroGonzalo_MG_4_FD_203885 | JGI IMG/M metagenome (GOLD analysis project Ga0310696, IMG submission 203885) | Bovine rumen microbial communities from tropical cattle in Woodstock, Queensland, Australia - Gonzalo_02 (v2) (version 2) | ecosystem: Host-associated > Mammals > Digestive system >...
GACCTCCAGTGGCTGCGGGAGCAGCACTGGGAGGGGGCGCTGGCGACACTGGTGGTGAGCGAGCGAAAGACGCAGCGGTATTTCCTGTTCGACGAGGACAACCGGCTGAAGGGATGGACCAACATTGCGACGGGGGAGGTCCGCAGCCCGTATCCGGACATCGACCCGGACCGGTGCCGCAAGTTTGCCTTCGCCGGCATCCACCTGATTTCGCCGGTCATCTTCGACGCCTTCGACCGGTATGGTTTCGGCGACCGCTTTTCCATCGTGGACTTCTACCTCCGCGCTTGCGCCGATTATCCCATCTACGCGGCCGTTCCGCCGGACTTCACCCTCGTAGACGTGGGCAAGTTTGATGCGCTTCCCGAAGCGGAAGCCACGTGCGCTACAATTCTAAACGATTGATAATCAGCCTTAAGAGTATGTTGAGGTGCACCTGGCCGTGCACCTCTGTATCATCATTCGATTGAGTATCACAATATTAACGTTTAAGAGGTGCACCCTGTCGTGCACCTCTATAGCGTTATTTGATTGATTGTCAATAAATTAACATCAAAGAGGTGCACAAACAAGTGCACCTCTTGAGTATTAGAACATTGAGAAACAGCTGGTTGTGGAAATTACTCCGCAGGGACGGCAGGGTCTTCGTCCGCGGGCTGTTCCTCGGAGGCGGGAGCCTCATCTGTAGGCTGGGGCGCGTCGACAGCCGTCTCGGTGGCGACGGTCTCGTCGGCCGGCGGGATGCGGTCGATGTTGCCCCAAGGGTTCTCGAGCTTGATGCGGGAGAAAGCCCAGAGGCAGGCGGCGAGGATGACGATGCTGACGGTAAGGAGCAGAGTGTAGGTGCTCTTGTCCATGATTTCGACCCAGTAGAGATCCTCATAGTCCTTGAATCGCTCGATGTGGGAGAGGATGACGGCGGTGCCGTTGTTCACGAAATGGATGACCATCGTGAGGATCAGGGAGCCCGTCTTGTAATAGACATAGCCCATCATCAGGCCGATCAGGAAAGCGTTCAGGGCCTGCCAGGGGTTCATGTGGATGACGGCGAAAAAGAGGGCGGAGATAACGATGGCCCAGGCAGGTTTCATCTTGGTCAGCAGGCCGCGGAGCACCATGCCCCGGCACAGCCATTCCTCGAAGATCGGGGCGAAGATGGCCACGACCAGGAAGGAGGACCAGAGCGGACCGCCGGTCATCTGCTTCATGATTTCGCTGAACATCTCATAGAACTGGGCCAGGATGGACGACTTGTTCGTCAGCTGCATGTTCCAGTAGTTGGGCAGGTCGAAGACGAACATCGAGGCGAGGGTCATCAGGACGGTGATGAGGATCATCAGGCCCATGCCGTAGGGCTCGAAATGCCTGTTGTCCAGCACGTAGCCGGGATCGAAGAGCATGTTCTTGCGGCTCTGGTTCGCCGCATAGACCATGGCGGGGAGGAACTGGATGGGGTAGATGACGATCTGCCCGTAGTCCAGGATGGCTTGCTGGGACATGAACAGGCCCATGATGAGCTGGACGATGCCGCCCAGCAAGGCGCCGAGCAGGAACCAGCCGATGAAGCCGAACATCCCCTTGACGCCGGGCACGTACCAGGCATGGCCGGAATAGAGGTCGTAATCCTTGACCTTGCGTGCGGAAATGGCCATATCAATACAGAGGACTAGGATAGACACCTTCTTCCACGAGGGAGGCGAACTTGGCGACGACGCCGGGGCGGTCCTCCTTGAAGGTCACGCCGAACCAGTGGGAAGGGGTGGAAAGCACCTCGCAAGTGCCCTGGCCGGACTTGACGATGCAGTCCACGGCAAAGGGGATGTAGTACTCCTTCTTGGGCTCGTTGGCGTTGATCTCCAGGAACTGCTCGAAGATGGCCTCGCTCTTGGCGAAATAGTCGGGGGTGAAGCCCCACATGTTCATCGAGCACAGCGCCTTGGCGTCCAGGGCGACATGCTCCTCGCCGGTGACCGAGTTGTTGCCGTACACCACGCCGTCGGCCTCCAGGCCGATCTGCAGGTGCTCGGCGATGTCGGTCAGGTTGCCGGCCTTGTCGTAGGCGCAGATGCCGCGGGAGACGGTGCCGTTCTCGGACAGGGTGTTGTCCAGCTCGAAACCGACAATGCAGTACTGGCCGGTGGTGTCCGCATGGGCGCGGCACCAATCGCCGAGGATGCGGAAGGATTCCTTGCCGTAGAAGTCGTCTCCGTTGATGACGGCGAACGGCTCGTGGATGACGTCCTTCGCCATCAGGACGGCGTGCGCGGTGCCCCAGGGCTTCACGCGTTCGGGGTTGAGGGGGAAGCGGGCGGGAATCTTGTCCAGCTCCTGGGTGACGAAGACGAACTCGAGGGGCTCGCCGTCGACGGTCTTGACACCGGCGTACTTGGCCTGGACGGCCTTTTCCATATCGGCCTTGAAGGACTCGCGGACGATGTAGACGACCTTGCCGAAGCCGGCTTCCACGGCGTCGTGGATGGAGTAGTCGATGATGGTCTCGCCGTGGGGGCCGAGGCCGTCCATCTGCTTGAGCCCGCCATAGCGGCTGCCCATGCCGGCAGCGAGGACGAGAAGGGTAGGTTTCATAGCGTATACTTTTTTAAATTTGTTTTCGCGTTATTCATGCAAATTTACTAATTTCGCGGAAAAGTCGGATACCTGTCCCCGGTTTTATGGCAGACAAGAAACAGAAGGGCAACCTGCTGACGCGCAGCGACCACAACTACTTCCTCCCGTTCGTGATCATCATCACGGCGGTGGCGGCGCTGTGGCTGCTGTTCTTCTCGCACAGCAGCGTCCTGAACTGGGTCCGCGCGAACTGGGAGATCCAGCGCCAGGAGCGTCAGATGGACCAGCTCCGCCGCGACATCGACGCGATGGACGCGGAGATCCGGTCCCTCACGAACAGCCGGGATTCCCTGGAAAAGTTCGCCCGGGAAACCTATCACTTCGCGGCCCCGGGCGACGATGTCTACATCATCGAATAGAGATTCCCGGTCAGGCCGGGAATGACGAAAAGATTTCGACAGTGCGGCGCGCTTCGGCGACGTCGTGCACGCGGAGCCAAGTGGCGCCGCGCTGGAGCGCCAGCAGATGCGCGACCTGCGTTGCCGGGAGCGACTCTTCGGGCGTGATGCCGAACCGCTTGTAAATCATGCTTTTACGGGAGATTCCCACCAGGATGGGCCTTTGCAGGACCTGCAGGAGGTCCAGTTCTTCCAGCAAGGTCCAGTTCTGTTCCACCGTCTTGGCGAAGCCGAAGCCCGGGTCCAGGATCCAGTCCGTCACGCCGGCCTTCGCGGCGCGCTTCGCAAATGCCTTGAAATAGCGCAGGACTTCCGCCGTCACCCCGTGCGGATAGTCGGTCATCGACTGCATCGTTTCCGGTGTCCCGCGCATATGCATGGCGATGTAGGGGAGGCCGAGCCGGCCCACGAGTGGCAGCATCTCCGCGTCGAAGGCGCCGGCAGATATGTCGTTGACCATAAACGGACCGATGAGGTCGTACGTCCGTGCCACGACGGATGCCCAGTAAGTGTCGATGGAAACGCGTGCGTCCGGAAACTCCCGGCGGAGGGCCTGCAGGGCCGGTTCCAGCCGCCGCCACTCCTCATCCGCCCCGACGGGCTGCGCCCCGGGTCGGGTGGAACAAGCGCCAATGTCGATCCAGTCGGCCCCTTCCGCAAGCATCGTCCCGACGCGCGCGAGGAAGGCGTCCGGGTCCTGCGCCCGGCTCGCCGCATAGTACGAGTCGTCCGTGAGGTTTACGATGCCGAGGAGATTGATTTTCGGTTTCATAACGCAAAAATAATTATATTTGTGAGATTAAACGAAAAATCATGCTCATCGTGCTGGAGGGCCTGGACGGGGCGGGGAAGTCCACCCAGGTCAAGAAACTGAAGGAATACCTCACCGAGCGCTGCGGGGCGCTGGAATACATCCACTTCCCGCGGTACGACGCCCCGGTGTACGGCGACCTCATCGGCCGTTTCCTCAAGGGGGAGTTCGGCAGCATCGAGGCCGTCCACCCGCAGCTCGTGGCCCTGCTCTTCGCGGAGGACCGCCACCGGGCGGCGCCGATGATGCGGGAGGCCCTGGAGGCCGGCAAGGTCGTCCTCCTGGACCGCTATGTCTATTCCAACATTGCCTACCAGTGCGCGAAACTTCCCCAGGGAGCCGAACGGACCCGCCTGCGCAACTGGATCTTCGACACGGAGTATGGCGATTTCGACCTGCCGGAACCGGACCTGAACCTTTTCCTGGACGTTCCCATCGGCTTTGTGGAAAAGAGCCTGGCGGCGCACCGCGAAGGCGATGACCGCTCCTACCTGCACGGCAGCCAGGACATCCACGAGGCGGACATCCGCTTCCAGGTGGCGGTCCGGGACATGTATCGCGCCGAGGCCGCCCGCGATGCGCATTTCCTGCGCATCGACTGTGGCGACGCCGAAGGCCGGATGCTCCCCCCGGACGACATTTTCGCCAAGGTCCGCGCGGCCGTCGACCCTTATCTCGTATGAAAAAGGCACATCATAGAATCCGGCGTTTCTGCGCCATCCTGATCGGCCTGGTGTTCCTCGCTTCGGGCCTGCTGAAACTGCTGGACCCGGTGGGTACCGGCCTCATCGTCAGCGAATACTTCAAGTTCTTCCACCTGGGATTCCTGCAAGGGACCGCGAAGGCCCTGGGCATGGCCCTTTCCCTCGTGGAGGCCGCCACAGGCGCGGCGTTGATCAGCGGCGTCTTCCGCAAGACGACGGCGGTCATCACCTCCCTCCTGGTGGTCTTCTTCACCATCATCACCCTGATCCTCTGGATCGCGAAGCCGGAGATGGACTGCGGCTGCTTCGGCGAGGCCATCCACCTCTCCCATGGGCAGACGCTCCTGAAGAACCTCGTCCTGCTGGCCCTGGCCGCCATTGCCTTCCTCCCGTTCCAGAACTTCGGCGTGCCCCGGAAGGGGAAGTACGTGGCCTTCTTCCTGGCCGTTCCTTCCCTCGTCTTCGCCCTCTGCCACAACGCCCGGCACCTGCCGATGATCGATTTCACGGAGTTCGCCCCCGGCACGGAACTCTTCGCCTCCCTGGACAACGACTACCAGGAGATGGACGGCAAGGTCCCGACCTTCATCTACGAACGGAACGGGCAGCGCGGGTCCTTCACCCTGGATGCCCTGCCGGATTCCACCTGGACCTTCGTCGGCGTGGACACCCTCAGCCGCAGCGGGATGTACAAGAACGCCTCCAAGCCGGTCCTTTCCTTCCGCGACGCGGACGGCGAGTACCAGGATGAACTGGCCGTTCTCGGGAAAGTGATGGTTTTCTCCGTGTATGACCCGGAGGATGCCGATTGGGACCGTATCCGCACGCAGGCCGCCGAGGCGCGCGTCTGCGGCACCACGCCCCTCATTCTCGCCGTTCCCGGCGAGTATACCCCGGAGGATGTCTATCTGGCTGACTACAAGCCCCTCATCACGCTGAACCGCGCCAACGGAGGTGCGACCTACTTCAACGACGGGGAACTGATCTCGAAATGGAGCCCCCGCGACGTTCCCGAAGCGGAGGAACTCAAGAACCTGCTCGACCGCGAGCCCGTGGGCCTCTCCACCGATTTCATCACCGGACGCCGCATCCGGGCGCAGGGTTTCACGCTCTACCTGCTGGCCCTGCTTCTCCTTCTGTAATACAAGAAACGCCCGCTGTAGCAAGCGGGCGTTTCCATTTGATTTCCAGTCGGTTAATCGAGCGTCAGCCCGAAGCCTTCCTGCTGCGGGAGGATGTTCGTCTCGGGCTTCCACTTGGTCCAGTTGGCATGGGCCTGCACCGAGGCAGGGATGACGCCCTGCAGTTTGTTCCCGTTGATGAAGAGCTGGCTGCACGTGGTCGGGAGGTTGGCGTAGGATTCCGGAATGTTGCCGGTAAAGTTGCAGTTCTTGAGCTGGAGGGAGGTGATTTTCTTCGCTTTGCCCAGCGAGGCGGGCAGCGGACAATCCAGTCCCGTGTTGCCGTAAAGCTGCACGATCTTCAAGGCAGGCCACTGGTCCCAGTTGTCCGGAATGGAGGTGAACTGGGCCTCGTAGGCCATGAAGTTCTGCAGGGATTCGCAACCGGACAGCTCGGCAGGAACGGCGCCGGTGATGGCCGTCTTGGCAATGTTCAGGCTGACCAGTTTCTTCAGTTTCCCCATTGCGGCGGGAAGAGAACCGCCGAACTGCTTGTTCTCGTTGAGGTACAGTTCTGTCAGATTGGACAACTGGCTGATCTTGTCGGAGATGGCGCCGGTGAGGTTGTTTCCGTTGAGCCGGACCTTGCTGAGGGAGGTCATTCCGTACAGGAATTCGGGAATCTGCCCCTTGAGCTTGCTGCCCACGATCTGCAGGGTGCTGAGCTCGGTCAGCCCGGCCAGTTCTTCCGGGATTTCCCATTCCACGGTCGAGACGGTCCCGTTGGTGATGCTCATTTCGGTAACGCGTCCTTCTTCATTGAGCTTGATGCCCGGCCAGGTGTCCATGGGCTCGGTCAGCGTCCATTTTCTGGACTCCTTCCAGTTCGCTCCGTCGGCGATGTTGTAGATCTTGGCCAGGACAAGGGAATCGGCCTGGCGATAATTGACCTCTTCCAGCGTCAGTCCGTAGCCTTCCTGCTGGGGATCGTATCTCCAGCTCGCAAAATTCGGATGCGCCTGGACGGTGAGCGAGATGACGCCGGACATCTTGTTGCCGTCCACATACACCTGTTTGGTCTTCTCGGGGAGGCCTGCGAAACTGTCCGGAATCGTCCCGGTGAGGTTGCATCCGTAGATCTGGATACTGGGGGCCGTCCCGCTTTCGAGGGGTTTGAGCTTGCCCAGGGAGGCCGGCAGAGGACCGGTCAGGCCGGGATTGGTATGCAGCATGACCGTCTGCAGGACCGGCATGTCCCAGATGTCGGGCAGGGTGCCGCTCAGGTTGGTCTTGAAGGCCATGAACTGGAGCAGGCTCTCGCACTGGCCCAGTTCGGCCGGGATCTCTCCGCCGATGCCGGACTGGGAGATGTTCAGGCGCACAAGCTTCTTCAGGTTGCCGATTTCCTTCGGAATGCCGCCGGTCATGTTGGCATTCCGGTCCACATACAATTCGTTCAGCTCGGTAAGCTGCCCGAGCTTGCCGGAAAGCGAACCGGTCAGGTTGTCGTTCTGGAGATAGAGTTTCTCGAGTTTGGTGAGCCCGTACAGGGATTCGGGAAGATCGCCGGTCAGTTTGTTGCTGTTGATGCGGAGGTCGGTGAGTTCGGTCAGGTCGCCGATTTCTTCCGGCAGGGTCCATTCCTGGGTGATGACGCCGCTCGTGGAGAGCTTCAGGGCCGTGACGCGGCCGTCAGTGACGGTAACGGCGGACCAAGTGTCGATGGGCTTGTCCAGTTCCCACTTGTTCTTGGCCCAGTTGGCGCCGTCGGACGCGTTGTAAATGGCGACGAGGGCCAGGGAGTCAGCCCGGTGACCGAGTTCGACCGCTGCCTGGTTGACCGTCACGGTCATCGTCGAGTTGCCGACGGTTTCCTTGAACGTGATGACGGCGCTCCGGGCGACGCGGACGTCGCTCGCGGCGACAGTCAGGGTAACCTTGCCGTTACCTTCGCCGCTCGCAGGTTCGGCTGTGATCCAATCGCAGTCCTCGGGAACGGTGACGGTCCAGGGCGAGTTGGCGGTGACGTCGACATTCGCAGTTCCGCCCACGGCTTCGATTTCCAGCGCCGTAGGGTTGACCAGGATGGACGGGGTGAGGGAGAGCTGGCTGACCTTGACCGAGGCGGTCTTGTCGCCGGCCTTGACGGTGACGGTGGAGGAACGGGTCTCGAACTTGTCATTCGCCGTCACGGTGATCTTGAAGGAACCGTTGCCGGTGCCGGCAGCGGGGGAGACGGTCACCCAGGTATCGGGGCAGGACACGGTCCAGTCGACGTTCGAGGTGACGCTGATGGTCTTTTCCAGCGATCCGGCCGCTTCGAAGTTGGCGGCCATGTCGGACAGGGAAAGCTCCGGGATCACCGTCGGGGTGCAGGAGAGGACCAGGAGTCCCGCCGCGAAGGCCATCAGGGTTTTCAGGAAGTTGGAGGAATGAATCATAATAGGGATGTTTGATTGTTGAATGTCCATTCGTTTTCGTCTATCAGGGGAAGACGGGGGTGTTTCCGCGCGTAGCGGCGGAGTTCTCTTTCATATCGTTGCAGGGATTTCTCTCCGCAGGTGCGGAGGATCCGCTCGGGGAGGAAATGCCCCACCAGTTCGTTCAGGATGCGCTGCTCGTCCCGTTCGTCCTTGAGCTGGGCGGGGACGCCGTCCAGGGCGTCGAAGACGAACTTGAGTGTCCGGTTCCGCGTTTTTTCGTCCACGGGTTCGCCGGCGACGGTTCCGCCGATGTTGGAGAGGGCCAGAGACACATACCGGTAGTAAGACTTCCGGAGGAGGATCTGGCGCTTCGGGGTGAGGCCATCCAGGTCCAGCAGGGCGCGGCAGTTGCGGATGCCGGCTTCGGAGGAGCGAAGGAGGTCGTTTCCCAGGCTCTCCGCCTGGGAGGAAGGGTCGGGGGAGATGGCCGCGCTGATCATCGGCGCGTAGTAGCAGTAGGGACCGGGTTCCGGGGCTGGTCCGGTGCCATAGCCACAGGCGATGGCGTAAAAGTCATAAGGCCCCAGCCGGGGTGGGAGGAGTGTCACGCCGGCCTGCACGTCGGCCGCCGTCGCCAGGTGGTTGTACCGGGCGTAATCCATCACCGAAGCGGTGGTCCCGTATTTCCGGGTGAAGGAAGGACTGCGCAGCGAATCGGCCGGATAGGCCCAGGACGCACCCATGTTGTGGTTCAGGCCCAGCACGTGCCCCATCTCGTGGCAGACGGCATGCCGGATCATCGGGCCGAGGATTTCCATCGGCAGGTCTGCCTGCCGGGCTGCGGGATCGGCAGCCCCCGTCTGGACATAGCGCCAACCCTTGAGGAGATCCACGACATTCTTCCACCAGAGGATGTCTCCCTGGAGGATTTCCCCGCTGCGGGGGTCGATGAGGACGTCCCCCTTGGCATTGGACTCTTCCACGTCCATGTACCGGACCATGTTCACCAGCGGAAACGTGGTGTCCAGTCCTTCCGGTTCCGGATGGACGGCCAGTACGTCGCCCAGGCCGATGGCCCGGAACGCCTGATTCCAGTCCTCGATGCCTTCCTTGATGTAAGGATACCACGTTTCAGGGAAGGCCTTGTCCACATAGAAGTCCAGCTTCCGGCCGCCCGTCAGGTCCCAGCGCTGGAAGCGCCCTTCTGGATGGCGGCCTTCCACGCTGTTGTACCCGACTTGGGCGGGATCGAGCTCGATCGGCGCCAGCGGCTTCTCCCGGAGCCAGAGGAAATAGCAGGCGGCGGTGACTTCCAGTCCGTCCCGATATCGGTAGCGCCCATTGACCTGCAGCCATTCCGGCGGGGTGGGTGGGCAGCTCAGTTCATGCTCCACGGCATGTCCGGGCAGCATCTTGGGCGGGATGGCGGAGATTTCCTCCGGATAGGTGGAGAAGTAAGGCTCCAGCAAGATGGCGAAGGCGTCCGCCGTCTCTTCCACGATCGGGAAGAAGACGGGACGCAGGCGCGGGCCGCGCCCGCGGGGCGGACGGTCCGGGACGAGCATCAACACGCTGTCCCGGCGCACGAACTCCATCACCTGCGGTCGGGGATTCCGCTGGCCGGGCGCGAACACTTTGCCGTGAACGCGGTTCACGTCCACGATCCTAGAACCGTACAAGACGGGCGTACCCACTTTGTCTTTGGGCACGAAGAGCACCGTCAGCGCCGTCAGTATGCTCAGCAGCAGGTGCATCCGCTAGCGTGGCCAGATCTTATACTCGACCTTCCACAGGCCGTCATCCTTGGAGATGGCCCATTTGGTGAAGTCCACATCCTCCATCAGGTGCGCGTCTTCGCTGCTGAACCAGGCCGTGACGTACAGGACCCGTTCGTCCAGGTCGTACGTGCCTTCCAGCTTTTCCAACGTCACGGTCACCTGGCCCTGGATGGCAGGATCGGTGGAGGCGGCCATGTCGCCGCCGGTTTTCTTCGCGTCATCCTTCCAGGTGTTGCCCCACGCGGCGCGGTCGCCGATGTAGGCCTGCAAGCGGCGGGGAGAAGGAATGGCCAGCGAGCCCTGGTTGGGGGTATCCGGCTTGTCCGCGACGAAGCGGAGGAGGGAGTCGCAAGGGAAGAAACTCCGGTAACTCTCGTTGGCACCGTAGTCCAGGATGGCCACCTCGTTGGGATACCTGATCTTGGGACAGAGGTCCGTCAGGCGGAACGGATGCGACGGAGAAGCCGTGGCGGGGCAGCTGAAGGAGGAATGGGTCCAGAGGCTTCGCTGGTTCTGGATATAATTGGAACCTTCGGCCGACAGGGCCATATCGACCGTCGCATTGCCTTCCCATTCGCCTTCCGGGGTCTTGATGGCCTGGTTCCAGCGGTAGCCGGTGCCCCCGTTCAGGGCAGGCGTCCGCCAGAGTGCGTTCAACGGCACCACGGGGTCGATCAGATGGACGGGGACCGAACTGCCGGTAGGATCAACCGTGTACAGCGCCTTCTGGGGCACGACGGAGAGGAGGGCCTCCCGGTCGTAGCCGGACAGGTCCTTCTTCAGGATCTCCACGGAGAAGACATGGCTGCGGGCGCCGGCCGGATAGGTGAAACCGGCCGTCTCGCTGCCCGCGATCCGGTAATCCTTCCCGAGTTCCAGGTCGCCGAAATCCAGCACCACGTCCAAGTCCTTGGTCGTCGCGCGGTCCGCTGTCAGCTGGAATTGGAGCGTTTCGGCCAGGAAGGGATTCGTCACAATCGGCAATTCCGGCGCATTCAGGCGGAAGATGGGCATTTCGATGGTTTTGCTGACGTCCACCCGGGCCACGCTCTTTCCGGGATCCAGCGTATAGCGCTCGCCGGGTTTCAGGATGAACTCGATCCAGGCGGATTCCACCCAGATTTCATCATCGACCAGGTTCACGTGCACCGTGGCGTCCTGCGCTCCGGCGGCGATGTCCACCGTCCGGGAGGCCACTCGGTACTGGAGACCCTCTTCCAGGGAACTGGAGACGTTCAGGCCGATGTGCAGCGCCTGGGGCGCCGGCCGGGAAAGGTGCAGGTCGATGTCCAGGCCGCCCTCACCGGGCGTGACGGCGTACCGGTCGCTCCCGAACTGGACCGCCGGGGCGAAGTAGCGGGTGTCCTCTGCCTGCCGGCAGGCGGATGCGGCGAGGAGGACCGCCAAAAGTATGAGGTATCTTTTCATGGCATCAGAAAGTGAACAGTCCGACGGAAAGGGATACGTTCGCCAGGCTGCCTGCGGGCATCGCCTGGACGTATCCGCCGCTCAGCCGCACGTAGCCGTTGGCCAGGCCGGCCTTCCCCAGGTTCATCGGGAATGTCCAGGTGAGGCTGCCGGTGCCGCCGAAGCGCCGCTTGCCGTAGTAGACGGCGTCCGGCGCGAGGACTTCGCGGGTGTAGTCGTTCTCGTAGAGGAGGCGCTGGAACGTCAGCAGGGGCAGGCTGCCCGTCGCCTGGAGACTGGCTTCCAGCCGGTGCTTGCGGACGTCCGCCACGAGGAAGGAGCCGCCCAGCGAGAAGGAGAGGACATCGGATTTGAAGACCGAGAAGGGGAGGTAGCTGTTCTTGAGGAAGCCGTTGTAGGCGGCGCCGGCCTGGAGGTTCCAGCGGTAGTCGGAGCCGGTGCAGGCGCCGTACAGCGTATAATCCAGCGCCGTCTCGTACTGCTTGAGCATGTATCGGTTCTTGTACTCGTACAAGGTGACCCAGGTCTCGGTAGTAATGCCGGTCACAGGATCCTTTTCGGAGTTGAGTTCCTGCAGGAACTCGTCGGCCCCGGCGTCCTTGAAACTCCCGGTCCAGTGGATCTGGTGCAGGAGGCTGCCGTTTTGGAACTGAATGTCAGCCAGGGCGTTATACAGGAAATAATTCCAGGAACCGGGGCTGCCTTTCTTGTCGCCGTAAGCGTCCAGCCGGCCGTATTCCAAGCCGCCGGATACGAGCGCGCGTAAATGACCTGACGTATAGCAGTAGCTGAGGTCGGCCAGGTAACGGGGGCCGTAGAACTGCCGCTTGAAGCCGCTGTAGGCTCCGATGGCTCCGTCCACATGGTCCAGTCCGGACATCTTGTAGTAGTACAGGTTGGGGTAGGACTGGATGGTGGTGAGGCCGGAGAGTTTTTCCTTGGAATAGCCATAGCCCAGGTCCAGGCCCACATGGTGCGACCCGAACGTAGCGAGCGCCGACGGCACGAACTGATAGTTCAGGTATCCTGTCCGGGGACGCGGGTCGCGGAGGCCGGAGATGTCGGCCACGTCATACTTCGTCCGTATGCCCACGGAAATCCAGTCCGCGAGCGGGGCGGTGTACAGGTCCAGGGTCAGGCCGCACTGATGCTTGTCGTAGTCCTTCGCGATGGCGTTGCCATAGATGAAGGGAATCGAGAACCAGGGGTCGATCACGTCCGACCACTTCCGCTCCTTTTCCCGGTCCAGGGAATAGTGGAAGGAACCGCGCATGAACAGCTTGTCGGAGAAGCGGTCGTACCGCAGGGTGGAGAAGTCGAAACCATAGTCGGGGCTTCCTTCCTGCGAGAGATGGTCATCCCCCGCCGAATAGAAGGTCTCAATCTGGGTTTGGCTGCCGCTATGCGGCTGGAACAGGCCCATGCCGGCCGCGTTGTTCGTGGCCTGGAACTGCTGGAAGGTTGATTCCAAGGTAATCCGGTGGAAGTCGGAAGGCATCTCCTGCGCGAGGATCGCGCCGCCTGCGAGGAAGGCGAGGATCAGAAGAACAATCTTTCTCATAGCAGGCCCTCCTTGTCATATTTACGCGGCGTGGGATCCGTGCACACCACGAAATCCGCCGACGTATTGTTGGTGTCGCTCAGGTAATACCGCCCGTTCTCGTAGCGGGACACTTTACGTTCGACGGATTCGTGGTTGTATCCGTTGACGGCCGTGATGGTGATGTAGCCGGCGTCGATGTCAGGCTGCAGGCGCTTGGTATACACGTCCGGGTCCGTCTGCGCCGGTTTCTTGAGGCATTCCACGCCATCGATCACGACGCTCTTGTGGATGCGCCGGAACATCTCGCCGGAAGTCTTTCCCCGCTGGTACACTTCCGGCCAGGAGAGGACGTCCTCGTCGGTCTCGAAGAGCACCACGGCGTTCAGGCCGCCGTTGATGAGGTTCAGCGTCTGGATCTTCGTGGAGTTGGAGATGATGGGCAGCATCGGCACGTCGGGGTTGCCGGAGCCCTCGATCACCTTGACTTCGAAGTCGGCGCGGGAGAGGTCCACGGTGTTGTCGGCGCTTTCCTGGTGGTTGCGGGCACTCTTGGCCGCGACCACGACGCTTCCGCCGGGCTGGACCGGATACTCGCTCCCGTTCCCCGGGAACTTGCAGATCTGGCGCATATAGATGGAATCCGGGTTCTCGTGCGCCGGATAGGCGGCGGGGGAGACGGATTCCGCGAGCCCCAGGTACTTGCCGTCGATGTAGAGGACCTCGTCGGAGTTGTTGAAGATCTCGACGTAGGAGTCGGTCCCGTAGTTCCGGCCCATCTTGTCCTTGGTGCCGGCGTAGTAGACCTTGGAGATCATCAGGCCCTTGACCACGGCCGCGGACAGGTCGATGACCATGTCCCGGGCGTCGAAGAGCCGCTGGTTCATCAGGGACACGCCCACGATGACCCGCGCCTTGTCCTCGACGGCCGCGGCAGGGTCCTTGAGCAGGGCCTTGTACTCCTTGCCGCTCATCTCCCAGTTGGTGATGATATCGTAGATGCCGGGAACCAGGCCGTCCACCGTCACCATCCCGGCGATGTCGGTCTCGAACTGGTAGGAGAGGTTCCCCTTGATGACCACCCGTTGGTTCTTGTATCGGGCTTCCGCCTTGCAGGCCTCGGGCATCCGGAACTCCAGGAGGAACGGCGCGGTGGGCTTGGGCGCCTCCCGGGTGCAGGAAAGCGCAAGCGCCATCAATGATGCGAAGAGGATCCGTTTCATATCTTGACGTACATTTCGACGCCGAACGAGAAGGTCCCGGTGTTGCGCTCCGTCAGGGTGCCGGAGGCGGAACTGGACTGGTACGGCATGTGGAAGAAAGCGTTGTTCACATAGAAGGAGAATCCGAAATTCTTGGAAACGTCCTTGGTCAGGCGCATGTTCATCAGCCAGATGGGCGGCTGCGTGACGGGCTGGCTGTCGGCGGGATTCCTCCGCTGGGCCGACAGGAGGATGCCCTTGATGCGGTAGTCGGGGTCGTTCAGCATCGCCTGGGTGATGTCATGCACGGACAGGTCCGTGTCGATCCAGGCGAAGGGGTCGCTCTTCTGGTTGGTCGTATGACGGTACTGGTAGAAGATCACCTGGTTCGCCAGGGAGGCCACCATCTTCATCCGGGGAATGTTGCAAACCAGCCGGAGGTTCGCGCTGAAGCGGCGGTCGATGTCCCGGGAGACGCCGCTGGGGTACTGGAGCTTGAACGGCGGCGTGTTAGAGCCGCCCTGGGCATAGACGCTGCTCGCCGGGATGCCCGCCGGGCTGGCGTAGTTGGGGCCGGTGGTCCAGGTCTGCGTCTCCATATAGGCGCCGCTCAGGAGCACCGAGGTGCGGATGGCCTTGATCTGGCCCAGGTTGAAGTCGAACTCGACGCCCCGGTTCAGGCTGGCCTGGGTGTTGTCGATGCGGCCACTGGTGGTGAACACCGTGTCCACGCGGGCGGGGTTGTTCCACTCGACGTACGGCATCCCGTCCGCATCCTGCCGGATGCCCTGGGTGGCCGTGTAGTAGTTGGCGTAATAGACGCTGTACTCCGTGAGGTTGCCGAACCCGCTCTTCAGGTAGTCCTGGTAACCCACCACGGAGAAGGTCATCCCGTTCTTGAAATGCAGGTCCACGCCGATTTCGGACTTGCTGTTGGTGGCGTTCTTCAGGGAGTTGTTCCGTTCCACCTCGGTCACCTTGGTGTTGTACACCACCAGCTGCCGGCTGACGTCGGAAGGCAGGTAGGAGGCGGCTTCCCGGTCCGTGTACTTGGGCTCGGGATACAGGTGCGCGAGGCCCGGCGTCTTGTTGCTCTGGCCCCAGCCGCCCCGGATGCTGAGCCATTCCGTCACCTTCAGCGAGCCGTTGAAACGCGGGGAGAAGGCCGACACCTGTTCGGGCAGCCCCGGCTGCATCATGTCGAAGCGGACGCCGCCCTGCAGCTTGAATTCCATCTTCAGGGGCAGTTCCCAGGTGAGGTTGTCCTCCAGGTAGGCCGACACCTGGCTCAGGGCCGGGATGTCGAAGTAGGGGCGGGGACGGCCGTTGCTGTTGGGCCGGAGGGGAAGGAAGTTGTCGTCGTTGGAGAATCCGCGGGCCTTGTTGGACTCATAGCGGTATTCCGCGCCCATGTTGAAGCGCTGCTTCACCTTCTCGGTGTTGATGGTGAACACGTTGCCGGTCTTGGCGAAGAAGTTCAGGGGCTGCGAGATGGTGCTGCCGCCGGCCCGGTACGAACTCGTGATGTAGGGGACCTGGTAGTAGCCGTCGGTGAGGGAGGTGATGATGGGCAGGCCGCCGTCGGCGGAGACGATGCTCGAGGTCCAGGAATTGGAGTTCGACAGGGTGAGGCCCAGCGCATAGGTCAGGGAGCGGGAGAGCGGCTTGTTCAGCGACAGGCGGCCGTTGTGCGAGAGGCGCAGGGAATACTGCTTCTGCCCGGTTTCCGTGCCTTCGACCAGGAGGTCCGGGTCGGCGGTGCGGAGGTCGATGATGCTGCTGAAATTGACCTTGGTGGTCGAAGACCAGATCCGGCCGACGGTGTTGCTGTAGGTGACGCCGCCACTGATGCGGTCGAAGGAGCGGTTCTTCGTGCGCGGGTCTCCCGAGGCCCGGGCGTAGTCGGCGTTGACATTCAGGCTGCCGGCATCCTTGGAAAACTTCCAGCCCTTGCCGAAGGAGCTGTTTAGGGTGGTCGGATTGAGTTTGGTGCGCACCTCGAAGGGCGTGTAGCCCGCCTTGGTGTTTACCACTACGGCGCCCGAGGTGAGGTCGCCGTACTCCGCCGACGGGATGCCGCGGATCACTTCGACGGATTCGATGTTGTCGGCGCTGATCTGCCGCAGGTCCACGCCGGTGCCGGCATTGGTGCCCAGGGACGTGTTGTCCGAGACGGGCACGCCGTCCACCATGATGGAGGTGCCGAAGGCGTTGTTCGCCGCGTTGTCACTGGCGCTGCGGATGGTGATCTTGGCTTCGGAGGTCATGTCCGAGGACGACATCAGCTGGCCGGGGATGAGTTGCATCACGTCCTTCAGGCTCGTGGCCTGGAGGTGGTCGATGGCCATGCGGCCGATGTTCGAACTCGTGGAGGAGCCCGCGGCGCTGGGCTTCGCGGTCACCACGACCTCTTCCAGGGCGAGGGTGGATTCCTGGATCCGGACAGTGAACGTAGAGTCACTGCGGAAACGGAACATCTCGGTGAAATCCTCGAAGCCGAGCATCTGGATGGACAGGGTCGCGTCTCCGGCGGGGACTTTCTCCAGGCGGGCGCGTCCTTCCGCATCCGTGATGGCGAAAATCCCGTAGTCGGTGAGCATACAGGCGGCTCCTGCGACGGGCTGTTTGTCCGTGTCGGAGACGACTGTCAGCTGCAGGGTCAGGGATTTCGCCCGGGACTGGGCGCGCGCCGTGTTCCCAAAAATGAAAAAGGCCATCAGGATGGCCAGTGGGACAAGGTGGATTCCCGGTAGTTTATGAATCATGCAGTATGTTTAGGCGTTTATGCAAAGGTCGCATTAATATATGACAAAAACAACCCCCGCAGGATCCTGCGGGGGTGATTTTGGCTTGACTGTCGGAAATCCTTACAGGCTCCGCTTGATTTCCACGACCGTGAAGGCCTCGATGATATCCCCGATGTGGATGTCGTTGAAGCGCTCCAGGCCGCAGCCGCACTCGAAACCGGTGGCGACTTCCTTGGCGTCGTCCTTGCCGCGCTGGAGCGAGGCGAGGGCGCCGGTGTACACCACGATGCCGTCGCGGATCAGGCGCACCTGGGCCTTGGCCGTGAGCTTGCCTTCCTTGACCTGGCAGCCGGCGATGGTGCCGACTTTGGAGATCTTGAAGGTCTGCTTGACCTCGGCAGTGGCGGTGACCTCTTCCTTCTTCTCCGGCTCGAGCATACCCTCGATACCTTCCTTGACTTCGTTGATACAGTCGTAGATGACGGAGTAGAGGCGGATTTCGATGCCCTCCTTCTCCGCGGCGCGGCGCGCCTCGGCGGAAGGACG
>Ga0310696_10004381_pt1 | contig 17324 bp, 18 predicted proteins | sample AusTroGonzalo_MG_4_FD_203885 | JGI IMG/M metagenome (GOLD analysis project Ga0310696, IMG submission 203885) | Bovine rumen microbial communities from tropical cattle in Woodstock, Queensland, Australia - Gonzalo_02 (v2) (version 2) | ecosystem: Host-associated > Mammals > Digestive system >...
TGGCTTTGATTGGTCAAACCGGATTATCTGCAACATATTATATTATTGCATTTGGTGGACTGGCTTTGTCTATATGGGCCCAGGCTCGTGCGTTTTCAATGAAGCCGTCAACAGCGACATGGATGTTGTTTTTGTATTCTGTATTGATGGGAATTGTAATTACACCGTTGATTATGGTGTCCAGCCCGATATCAATCTTGTTGGCACTGGTTTTGGCCGCAGTTATGTTCGGCTGCATGACGCTTTTCGGGTATAAAACAGTCAAAGATTTGTCTTTCCTGGGGACATTTTTATTCCTGGGCATGATCGGTTTGATTTTGGTCGGCGTTGTATCTATGTTTATCCCATTGGGCGCAACATTTAACACAGTTGTGTGCTTGATTGGTGTATTGATTTTCGCTCTTTTTGCAGCGTATGATATGCAAACCTTAAAAAATGCGTATCGTGTCATTGGTGACGAAAACCAGAAAAATCAGTTGGCTGTGTTGGGTGCATTACATATGTATATTTCATTCGTCGCTATGTTTGAATATATATTAAGTTTGTTAAACAGCAGAAATTAAACAATCAAAAAATAAAACAAAGGTTATAAAAAATGGCTTACAAAATAGATGAAAATAAATGTATTGGTTGTCACTCGTGTATGGGGGTATGCCCTGCTATGGCTATCAAAGAACAACAAAACGGCAAATGCGCGATTGATAAAACAAAATGCATGGGTTGTGGAACCTGTGCTTCGATTTGCCCTATGTCTGCGATAGAACCCGATTTATAAGTTGCAAATCAATAAAAACATTATAGAATATTTGGCAACATAAAATTTATAGGGGTGACAGATGCCGGCAAAATCAGTAAATGATATAATTGCACTTTGCAAAAGACGTGGTTTTATTTTTACAGGTTCTGAAATTTATGGGGGCCTGGGGGGTGCATACGATTACGGTCCGTATGGTGTTGAATTGATGCGCAATATTCGTAACGCATGGTGGAATACTATGATTTATTCCAGAAACGATATCGAAGGATTGGATGCATCGCTTATAACCAATCGTTTGATGTGGAAATATTCTGGACACGAAGGCAGCTTTTCCGATCCATTGGTTGAATGTAAAAAATGCGGTGCCCGTATGCGTCAGGATAAAATGAAAGATCCTACAAAATGCGATAACTGCGGCAGCACCGACATTACTGAACCACGTGCATATCAGTTGATGATGGGATTGTCAATTGGTGCGATGGCGGACGGCGCGATAAATGCTTATTTACGTCCTGAAACAGCGACAACCACATACGTTAATTTCAAAAATGTGCTGGATTCAAAACCTCATAAGTTACCATTTGGTATTGCTCAAATTGGCAAGGCTTTTCGTAACGAAATTTCACCACGTGGTTTTGTTTTCCGTATGCGCGAATTTGAACAGGCCGAAATGCAATATTTCGTAAATCCTGCCGATGATGAAAAATATTTCGAACAATGGAAGGCTGCGCGTATGGCATGGTGGATAGATGTTATTGGTATACCTGCTGAAAAATTGCGTTTTATGCCACACGAAAAATTGGCCCATTATGCCAAGGCTGCAGTTGATATCGAATACGAATTTCCGGACGGCTTTGACGAAGTCGAAGGTGTTCATAACCGCCAAGATTTTGATTTAGGTTCACACACAAAATCACAAAACGAATTCAAATTGTCTGCGCATGTTATGGAAAACAAAGATTCCACAACTAAACTGTCATATTCGGATGCACAAACAGGTGAAAATTTCATCCCGTATGTTATCGAAACGGCTATGGGTGTAAATCGTGCTATGTTGGCCGCTATGATAGAAGCATATGAAGACGAAGATTTGGGCGATGGCAAAACACGCACAGTTTTAAAATTGAAACCTTGGTTGTCACCGGTCAAAGCGGCTGTTATTCCATTGGTTCGTAATGTTCCTGAAATCGTAAATTTATCGAATAAAATTGTTGATGATTTACGCAAATTAGGCATTGGCAGAATTGAATTGGAAAATTCTGGAAACATTGGTAAGAACTATCGCCGTCATGACGAAATCGGAACACCAGTGTGTATAACCATTGACCATCAAAGCTTGGAAGATGGCACAGTCACATTGCGTTACCGTGATTCTATGGAACAAATTCGTGTTTCAAAAGATGATGTTGTGAAACATGTTTTGGATATCGTGACACAAAAATAAAAAAATTATATCAATAAAAAAACCGCCATTTCGGCGGTCTTTTTATTTTCTTGTACGCTCTTTTTCGTGTTCACGTTCTTTGATATTTTGAAATACTAATTCATTATTATTTCCTTTCTGTTCACGAACTGCGGCGGTTGGCACAGCCAAAACAGATTTGATTATATCAATTCCATTTTGAATTTTTTCGTTTGCAGATTTTTCCAATTCTGACTGCTGTTGTGGCGTGCTGCGTATATATTCGTTTACATGCATGCTGGACGTCATAGTTTTTAAAACTTGTTTTCTGTGTTCAAACACAGCGACCCGCAGATAATCAACGATATAATTTTTATTTTCAATTGAAAATATAAAATCACGCATTTTGTCTAATGCTTTATTCCAAGCTTCACCCAGTGTAACACCACGTCCCCATTCCAACACAGACAACCCTGTGAACATTTGTTCAAAAGCAAAATTTATCTGTGCTTTGGTGGAATTATCTATGACGCGCTCTGCGAAATTTTCAGTATTTTCACCAGCCACTTTTGCTAATATTTTTTCTGTTTCAAAATCCATTTTTAACCCCTATTCATTTATGCGGCACGTTCACCAATTTGTTGTTGTAAAATCATTTGCTGAATAATATTTTGTGTTTTCTGCTGGGCCAATTGGAATTTAAAGCCAATTGGTTGCTTTGTAATTTCCATTTTTGGCATATGTTTTTGGTATATATCATTCAAAACTTTTTTAGATTTAACACACATCTTTTCACCATAACTGATAAACATTTTTTTATGGTGTTCGTCCAGTTTTTCTTCTGCATATTCACTGGTCATTATGTGCTTTGCCATATTACGACGAAATTCCCGATGAATTTTAGTCAATTCAGCGTTCATCGGATGATTTTCAACTTTGGTTTTCGCCGCAACAAAAGAATCCATTTGTTCCAAAGCTTTTTGCCATGCCATACCCAAAGTCATACCCATTCCCCAATTTATCGAAGTCAAAGCAAAATACATATCACGATAATTTTTCGTAATTTGTTTTATTTCTTCTGCTGATAATTTATTGTTGATGTTTTTCATTTCACCACCCATCAACATAAATTGTTTTTTCTGGAATTCTGAATTTTGATTATTTTGTTCAAGTGTCTGTGTCATGGCGGACTCCTTTGGTTTCTTTGCGGTTCGTCCCCCCACCAAGGGAAAATATAGGTTGTGACTTACATATTTCAAGTGACGTGTCAAGATAATTTATGTTTTGACTTATCATGCGATATGTATCAAAATAGGAAAGTTATATCGCAAAGCATACTGTTGCCAATAATGGGTGGTATGGATATAACGCCAATCTTGCCAATAATGGGGGTTGGTTATTTCATCAAACAACAAAGGAGATTTTAGATGAAAAAATCTTTGAAAAGTTTGATAGCAGCAACAGCAACGATGGTTTCATCGGCTGCGTTTGCATCAAACCTTGAAAATCCACTTTACATGCCAAAAAACCGCGAAGTGTATTTAAAAACTGGCGCCGGTGTTATGTATAAAACGGTTGAAAGAACAAATGCCACAGCATTAAAAGAAATCGATGGAAATGTAGAATTTCCTGTATGGCGTTTCACAGGTGATATTGGTTATGGTATCACAGACAGATTAGATGTTCATGGACATTTTGGATACACCAAAGACGGTGACATTGACCGCAAAGGTATGCACCGTGGCCGTATTGGTTTAATGTATCGTGTCTTGGAAGATAGCGATCCATTGGTGTTAGATTTATATGCCGACGCATATTTGTCAGGTATTACACCAATGAAGGGAACAGTGAAACCTTATGGAAGTAAATTCGCTTTTGATTTTGACAATTATTCCAATGGACGTTGGGGTGCAATTGTCGGAACACGTTTTGGTAAAACGTGGGATAAATTCACATTGGGTTCACACGTTGAATATTTGCAAACATTTGGAAATCACAACAATAAAATTGCGATTGATCCAACTTTGCCTTGGTCCGCATTATTCCCAGATGAAATTGCAGTTGATTTGAAATCTACACACGAAACAACTGCTGGGTTTGATGCAATGTATCAAGCAAATGATAAATGGTCGTTTGGTGCTGGGTTTGAATATATTGAACACATGGACAATGGTGTAAAGAGTATTCATACTAAATTGCCAAACAAAGGGACACCCCCGATGACAACTGCGGCAGTAGCTAAGCAATTATTGGCTGCGACCAAGAACATGAAAGATGGTTGGGATGAATACGTAATCAAAACCAGTGCTTCGTATCAATATACTGACGATGTTCAATTCACAGTATTTTTCGAATACACATTGGATGATGCGCATTCTAATTCTCAAAATGCAACCGATGTCAAAGCTGAATTGGGTGTTCGTTTGAACGCACGGTTCTAAAAAAAACAAAAAAATTAAATTTATATTGGACAATTTGCACCCTCTTTTGGGTGCAATTTTTATTTTTGTTTTATAAAAATATTTTTAACGCTTTTTTTAAACCCCATTTTATGATATAATATCCACAAAGGAAGATGTAGGAAAGATGAACAAAGTCCGTTTTCTTGCTGTTTTGACGGGGATCGTGTCGGCATTGCCGTTTACGGCTGATGCCGCGTATCCTGTATATAATCCACAACAATTACAACGTCAGGGCTATGTTATAAACACCCAGCAATATACAAATCAACCAAATACGATGGTTCAACAACCAATGCAGCGGACAAATATTATGCCACAACAATTGGCGGCTGCATCTGCGGTAAATGGGCATCCAATGGTGGCCGCGACAAACCCAAATCGTGTGACGGGGGCTTTGCCACGTGTTGGTTCATCTGCAACAAATGCTGGACGTCAATATTATCAATCTGCTGATTACAATCGTTTGGCAGACAGTGGTTTATATATCGGTCTTTCTGCTGGATACAGCACTATGATCAAAGGTCAAATGTCTGCTGATTATGCTGGCGAAGACAACGCATTTTTGGCACCAGGATCGTTTGCTGCATCTGATTTTAACAAAGATTCAGTGATACCATTACAGGTTTCAGTTGGTGCTGCTATAAACAGCGATATTCGTGTTGATTTCTCGTTCTTGCGTTATTCTGGTATATCTTATGCTGACACAGTTCAGACATCAACTGGTGACGGATTAACCGAAGCAACAGTCAGTGGTGGTGCAATCACATCAAATTCGACTATGTTGAATGTTTATTATAATGTTGATTCATTTACTGGGAATTTGGCGGGTGGTTCTTTGCGTCCATATGTTGGTGCCGGTGTTGGTTTGGCTTTGAATACTATCGCCGATTACGTTGTGTTTGATAATGGTTTTTATGATGAAACCGGCGGTTTGGGTCCGGGTTCAATCCAAGCTGGATATTTGACGGCCGTTTCCGATATTTATGGTTATCATAATGGTGGCACCATGGAACAGTTGGCATTTAATTTGGAAGCGGGTGTCACAACCGCAATGAACGATGGATTGAAATTAGATTTCTTTATCAGATACGCTAATTTGGGTAAAGTGAAAACTTCCGGTTCAGTCGTTGTTTCCCAAACAGAATGGTTAAGTGATGGTGCAGGCGATGAATACGAAGCACCATACGACAGTGTGTTCCATTATACAAACTGGTTCGAAAGTGGTCGATTGAGTGCTTTGGACGTTGGCGTTCGTCTGCGTCTAGAATTTTAATCAATCGTATTACATGATAGACGGTATCAATATATGAAGAAAAATAGAATATCTTTGCTGGCGGTTATGTTGGTGTGTTGTGTAAACGCACCAGTGGATGCTCGTGTAAATGTCCGCAAAGCGGGGACTTATGCCAATGCATATAACCAAGTTATGAATGTTCGTCAGCAGGCGTATATAGATGCTAATCAACCAACAATTACAACTGCCAGTGCTTCGGAATTATTACCTGTTACAGTTGATGATAAAACACTAGCAGACAATATTTTGAACAATTCTGCCACAGATGTTGATATGACAGATCTTGAAAATTGTTCAATGATTTATCCAAACGGGGTATTCAAATGGGCCGTCCCAATGTCTGGAACCCAGATGAACCGTAATCAGCAATGTGTTGCTGTCGTTGAATTACGCGATACAAACACTAATTCGGTTTTAGCTACGACGACTTTGGCTGCCGGGGATATTATGCAGTGTAATATCGATAAGTTTCCTGAATCAGGATGGCAAACCACATTGGGATCGGTTGAATTGCCTGCGGATGCAGCTCCTACGTTAAAAGAAGTCGAACAAGTTATGAACGAAGAACAAAAACAAAACGCAGGATTAAAAATCGCTGCTGCTGTAATAGTTAGTGGTGTGGCTGGAAATATGTTGGCACCAAAACCAGCGGGCGATGATAAATTATTGGGAACAAGTAAAAATCAATTGACCAGCACCGCGATTGCTGCTGCTTCTGGTGGCGGAATTATGGCGGCCAGTGTTTATTCCGGCAAAGTTGTAGGAGATACAATTAAATCAACTGCTGTGAACGCCGCAACGGGCGCTGTCATTGGAAATATGAAGGCTGGACAATCTGCAGCTGGTTCCGCATTAAGCATCGTCAAATGTGTTCCTGATGGATATGCCCAGGAAGTGGATTGTATACCTGGAAACATCCGCCGTCTAACGAAAGAAGGTCGTTATAATTACCACGATGAAAACACGAACAAGGTTTATCTTATAAATCGTAAACATGTGTTATGGGAATGTAATCCCGCTAGTGGCGCAGCACTTAACAACCGATGTTCCGAAGAACGTGTGGAATGTTATAATATTGAAATTACCAAAAAATCTTACACATGCAAACAGATTTCATCTTCAAGTCTGGTAAATATGACTTTGTTGGGCAGTTCTGCCCGGTTTGAAGAAGTGTTCAAAAGCGATAAAAGTGGCACCAGCAAAATTGCTGGCACAGTCAGATATAACAAAGATGAATTCGATTATTTTGAAAAAGTAATATCTCCAATACGCGATTATAGTGAATTAGGCGACAGTTATATGGTTGTGGAAACCGCGCAAATTCCACAGGGAAATGCTGAACACGCCTATGCTGTTTTTACTAAAATACCAAAAAAAATATTTGGATATAAATCAACCGATTGGGATGATTCTTTGTTGCCTTTGGGTCCAACATATTATTCCCGTAATGGTGATGGTTCTGTCGGTAATGAAATACGGCAAAAACCTGCCAAAGAAGGCGAAGACGGCGAAACAGCCGAAGAAATAACATTTAGTCCAATCGAATTGAATGCCAGCGACGGTGCTTTGGTTGATTTCTCGAATGCAGCCCGCGCAAAAGATACTATCGCCGGCGCCGCAGTTGGTGGTGCTTTGGGTGGTTTTGCTGGATACCAAGGTGCTAAACAAGAAATCCAGGAACGTTGGGTAAGTGCTCAACGTGAATATGCAGATTCTTTAAGTAATTTCTATTGTGCAACTGGAACGCGTTATTTGTCACAATATAATGATGAATTTATAATTCCAAAGCCTCAATCAAAAGATACAAATCAATAAAAAAACGCCAAAACGGCGTTTTTTTATTTGTGTTTATATGCCAATACCAGCGGCACAAATTTATCACGATATTGTTGCGGAATTTTTTCAATTGGTATCAAAATTGAATTATGCTGGCCCGCCGACATTTTTGGCAAAATATCACCGTTTTTAGCATTTATAACTTTATCCACAATCACAGATATTTTTTCATCAATCTTTGGTAAAATAAATTTGATTTCATCGCCTTGATTGATTTCATTACGCAATTCAAAAGTAATGTTTTTATCGTCAACACCCGTTATAACACCCGCCGCATGCCAATCTGACTTTGATTTTGTAGTGTTATAATCGTGTACATCTGGTGGCAAAGGCCCATCAAAGAAAGCCGTTGTATATCCACGCGATTCCAACACATTCAAATCTTCCATAAATGGCGCTGGGTCAAAATGTTCAGGATCGCGCACATACGCATCAATTGCATTACGATACGCACGTGTAACCGAACCGACATAATATTCGCTGCGGTTGCGTCCTTCGATTTTCAAACTGTCTGGACCTGATTCTATAACTTCTTTTAATCGTGGCATTAAACATAAATCTTTGGAATTCATAATATATGCGCCACGTTCATCTTCTTGTAACGGCATTTCAACACCAGATTCAACTTCACGCAAAATAACATCATATTTCCAACGACAAAGTTGGGCACATGCACCACGATTTGACGGACGTCCCGTTATAAAATTAGAAAGCAAACACCGTCCAGAATATGACATACACATTGCACCGTGAATAAATATTTCTAAACCTATTTCCGGACATTGTTTGCGAATTGATTTGAATTCTTCGTGTGATACTTCGCGCGCCAATACACACTGCACAGCGCCTGCATTTTGCCAAAACTTTACAGTAGCCGCCGAACAAATGTTTGCCTGGGTTGATATATGTATTGGAATATCAGGATGATTTTCACGAACCCACATTAAAACCCCAGCATCTGATATAATCAACGCATCGGGTTTCAAATAATTCAAAATTTCGGACACACGCGGCATATTTTCATAGTCGCGATCATGGGCAAACAAATTAAAAGCTAAATAAACCTTCTTGCCATGTGCATGTGCAAAATCTATGCCCTGCTTTACTTCGTCCACGGTGATTTTTGCACGTGCGCGCATAGAAAACCCAGGCAGTCCCGCATAAATCGCGTCTGCTCCATATAAAATCGCCGTTTTGAATGCGTCCAATGTTCCACCCGGCGCCAAAAGTTCAGGTATTTTTTTCATGGTCTATATTCTAGCAATGTTTTTTGTGATTTCAATATTAAATAAAAAAACGGGCAAAACGCCCGTTTAATTTTTTATAGTCCTCTTAATTTTTCCAATGCATCTGATATCGCCTTTTCTTGCACTTCCTTGGTGGCTTTTTTTGCCTCTTTAGCTTTAGCACTTGCGTTTACTTTGTTGGCCGCTTCTTTTAATTTTTCAGCCTTCTTTGTTTTCTTTGCCAATTGGTTTCTGGCATAATTTAACAACACAGAATACCAATTTGACCGAATTTTAGCCCATTCATCAAAAGAGTCATAAGTACAATCCATGAAATAAATTTCTTTGCCTGATTTGTCATACACCCCAAAAGTCTTGTTTTTCATATCAAGATTAAAAACTAAATCTACTGTATCAAGATGAAAATTCTCTGAATTTTTTTCTCCAGAATCCATCGTTATACTTTTTGACTTTCTGATTTTTTTACGTAATTCAGAAATCAGTTTTTCACCATCACGAAATTGTTTGTTAAATACAGTTATAGACATAGAAAAACTCCTTTTTTTCCTAAGAATTTTAGCATTTATACAAAAAAAAGTCAAATTTATGAAAAATATACTTGAAATTGTTAAATAAAACATATAACATGTGTCTTACCTTGCCGGTCTAGCTCAGCTGGTAGAGCATCTGATTTGTAATCAGAGGGTCGGGGGTTCAAGTCCCTCGACCGGCACCAGAAATAAAAAATCGTCGTTTTCGGCGGTTTTTATTTTTTTCTGGGGCTTGGTTGTTTGATAGCTTTTGAAATTTCTTCAAACACAGTTTGTGTTTTTGGGTGTGTTTGTGAAAATTTTTGTATGCCCATTATTATTGCTGCTGTTATTAAACGTTCGATGTCTGCTTTTGAAATAATTTGATGTAAAACATCTTGAATTGTTTCTGGTTGCGGTTTTGGCGCATTTACTTTACAGCTTTGATTACAAAATAACCGTAAAATATCTGGAATCCACCAGATAAAAACACCAACCAGAATTGGAAAAACAACACATATTAAAAAATATTTAAAAACACCATCATCACAAAAATTTTGGTTAAAAAAAACAACACAATAATCAGGAACCTGCAATAAAATAATTGCTATAAATTCATACAAAACAAAAAAAGTTATAAAAACTTTTAATCCACGCATATTGCAAATTATATACATAAAAAAACAGTCCCTCCACAGGACTGTTTTCCAATATAACAGAAAGAAACTTATTGTTTCTCTTCGTTGATTTCCTGGATTGTATTTGCCACAGATTCAATCTGTAACAATTGGTTTTCCAACGCAGCACGTTCCGAAGATTTATATCCTGTTTCGGTCGTTTCCTGACCAGATTCAGATTTATCGTTCGTTTTTTCCACAGCTGGTTTAATTAAATTATTGAAGATTTTTTGCATTTCTTCTTCGCCAGCCCTGTCGCGCAACAAAAGTTTATCATCAAATACACCAGAAAAGAACCATTCATCCAATTTATACGCTGTCAATTGCATTACTGGACGAGTTCTGGCCTTTTCAAGCCACGCAGGTTTTCCCTGTGGGACATCGGAATAATACCAAAGCAATCCCCAATACACCAACCCCATAACAACAATACCACGAATGATACCGAATATTATGCCCAATGTTTTATCTGTCACAGATAAAATGCTGTCTTGGATTCTTTCGCGCAATTTTTGATTTATAAAACCAACCGCTATTAAAATCACAAAGAAAACTATAAAATATGATGCAACCAATGTTGTAACTGGTGCCCCAGATAAATCGAACCATTTTTGCAAAAGTACATCTAGATGCGGTGAAATGAATCGTGCAGCAAAAGCCGCAATAACCCACGACAATGTTGCAATTGTTTCATATATTCCACCACGAACCGCAGCCCATATCGCAGAACCAACAATTATCGCAATATAAACATAGTCCAAAACTGTTAAACCAAACATTTTTGTTTCCTATTTATTCTTTATAATTTATTTTGCGCTTCTGCTTTTTACAGCATCTTTTCTGTTCTGATGTGCAGCAACAAAATTTTCCTTATTATTCTGCATTTCATTTCTGTTGTTTGTTGCAGCCTGTTTTTGCGCATCTGTTAAATCAACTTCGACTGCTGCACGCAAATCATCACGAAGTCCATCGCCATAACCTTGGAAACATTTTTCACCGATAACCATAACAGGAACCCCACCAGATTCATATTTGCATTTTTTCAGTGCATCTATAAATTCCTGACGGTTTTCAGCGGTTGTAGCATCAACTTCCATCACTGATAAAGAATCATATTCATATATCAAATCATTATTGATAAAATCACGTGCATGATGACAATGTGGACATGATGGCGAATAAAAAATCGTAATGTCCGCAGCACCTGCAACAGAAACAATTCCCATACATAACAAAGCAAAACCAACTTTTTTCATAAACAACTCCTTTCCTTTCAACAGGTGAATTATAGAAATAATGAATATATAAAATCAAGTGTTTTTATTTTTTCTCTTGCTTAAAAAAAACAAAATGTCTAAAATTTTGAGTGACGAAGGATGGGCATGAAAAAAAACAGTGTATTTTTATGTGAAATATTTGTTGCAATTTTGATATGTTCACACGATACAAAAGCAGAAACTCATTATGTCTGTCCGGCTAATTATTACGTTGAAAAGTGTGGTTCTAAAGTGGTCGGAACATACTGGTTAAAGGGAATCGAAGATCCTGATACCAATACCCTTACCCCTGATTATTACGATTATGATGAAGTAAACAATCTTCAAAATTTCCGAAATTTTTTCTCCGTTGAAACGCCCCCCCCTGACATCATATATACAGCGCATGATTCAGGTAATTCAATTGGTGGTCATATGGTCGCTACTTGGGTTGAATTTCTTCAATATCGCGATATCATATTAAATGCTACATGTGGTAATTTGGATGCTATAACATGTACGAAATGCCCCGGCAACGGAAAAACTTCTCTTTCATACGTTAACATAGGAGGCGATGGTAGTCTGAACAGTTGGCATTTTAATACATTTGCAGATTGTTACATGCAGGTATTTTCTGATGCCTCAGGAAAATATGTATATTTGCTCAACGAAGATGCAACCCTAAGCGGTACGAATTACCAACATTGTTATTATTCTAATGAAATAAAAGGTAGTACCTTGGTACTAAGGGATTATAGCGGCGGTTCTACTGCTGGCACAGGCACAAGTGGTGGCAATACTTCGGAATAAAACTTTAATCCGCATGTGCAATAATATGTAACATAATACTGATAACAAAAATTATTGTTATAATTCCCAGAACAATTTTTTGTTTTTTATGCGATTTATCTGCATCGCATTCTGCACACGGACAATCGCGCAGAACCAATATCCAAGAAAGCCCTAACATCACAGTTGAAAAAACAAAAATCCATGGTTCAATCCATTCTGGCACTAATTCAGTATGCGCAATTTCCGGCGCAAAAAGTCCAATTATTGATAACACTATCGGCAACACACAACAAAATAAATGTGGTAAAATTGACGCAATTAACCCAAATTTAACAGCTTTATTTTTCATTTATTTTCCTTTTTGATTTCAACCTTTTGTTTGCGCGATTGGCGTCCCCAGCAGAATTCGAATCTGCATCTAATCCTTAGGAGGGATTTGTTCTATCCAATTGAACTATGAGGACCGAATGCGACTGATTTTACACTAATAAAAAAATAAATCAAAATATTTATTGTATAAAATCGTGTTTCTGGGGGTATTGGCTGTAATCCTAAAATATGGTTGCAATATAAAAAAAGCTTTGTATAATAATACCAAGAAAATACAAAGGGTTAACTATGGCAACTGTTACACGTATTGATCTGGCAAACACTTTGCGAAATCGTTTTGGTTTAACAACAACTGATTCATATAAAATGATTGATATTATCTTTGACGAAATCAGTCAATCATTGATTCATGGCGAAGAAGTTAAAATTTCTGGTTTTGGAACATTTAAAATTTTATCTAAATCTGCGCGCATGGGGCGCAACCCAAAAACAGGTGTCCCAGCTGTGATATCTGCGCGTCGTGTTGCAAGTTTTCACCCATGTACTGAATTCCGTAAAACCGTTTCGGACAATAAATAAACCAAGAGGTGACAATATGGTTACTGAAACACAACTAGATGCATTTGAAACAGCCAGAAACGATGAAATAGACAGCTATAATCGCGCCAGAAGAAGTATCGAAGAACAAATTAAATCTTTCGAACAACACCAAGAGCATTATGACAACGGCCTTAGTGATATTGAAGATCGTAATGAATTACGTTCTTTGCAACGAGAATTAGAAATATTGGATGAAGAACACGCGGCCAAGATGAAGAGTTTGTCAATACCAACAAAAGATTCCAGATAATAAAAAACCGCCACAACGGCGGTTTTTATTGTGTATATCTTTACCACAAATTTACACGTTTATCTGGGGCGACATACATTGGGTCGTCTGGTTTGATATCAAATGCATCATACCAAGCATCAACATGTGGTAAAATTCCGTTTACACGCCAACGTCCCAAAGAATGTTCATTTGTTTTTGTTTGTTTTAACAAAGCTTCTTCACTCATATTTGTCGCTTCGGTCATAGCATACGCAACAAAGAAACGTTGATCAGATGTCAAACCAATTGCATCTTCTGATTTTTCGCCAAATGTTTTATATGCGGTATATGATATTGTCACACCGCCGTAATCAGCCAAATTTTCACCCAAAGTGAATTTACCATTTGCGTGTGTATTCGGTGCAACAATTATATTATCAAAGAAATCAGACAACACCGTTGCGCGTTTTTCAAAGCCTTTGGCATCTGCATCTGTCCACCATTCACGCATATTACCGCGTTCATCAAAATGGCGTCCTTGATCATCAAACCCGTGTGTCATTTCGTGTCCGATAACAGATCCAATTGCCCCATAATTAAACGCATCATCCGCAGACATATCAAAAAACGGATATTGTAAAATGCCCGCTGGAAAACAGATTTCATTTGTTGATGGGTCATAATAAGCGTTCACTTCGTGTGCATTCATAAACCAAACTGTTGGGTCTTTCTCTTTGCCTATTTTTTCCAACCAAAACGCATCTTCGAATTCAGCAGAACGCACCATATTCGCAAACAAAGAATCGTTCGTTATTTCCAGTTTCGAATAATCACGCCATTTATCTGGATATCCAATTTTTGCTTTGAACGTGTGCAATTTAGCCAGCGCTTGCTGTTTAGTTTCATCACCCATCCAAGTTAAATTTTTAATACGCATTTCCAAAGCGCGCTGTAAATTCGCAACTAATTTTTCCATACGTTTTTTTGCTGCACTTGGAAAATATTTTTCAACATATAAACGACCAACATATTCACCCAACGAGCCATCAACAATTCCTACTGCTGTTTTCCAGCGTGGCTTTTTTTCTTTCTGTCCCGCCATGATTCTATTATAAAAATCAAAAGCGATGTCATATGTTTTTTCATCCAACAAAAACGCAGATGCATTTATCATACGCAATTTCAAATATTGTTTTATTGTTTCCATATCTGTATCATTTATTATCGCGATTGATTCTGCGATTGGTTCAATCTGCATAATGTTTATATATTCAGGCTTTGCACCACGTGCCGCAAAATATTTATCCCAATCAAAATTTGATAATTCTTTTTTAACTTCATCAAATGATTTTTTGTGATAGTTCAATAATGGATCACGTAATTTTTCTTTTTTAAAGAAGGATTTTGCCATACGTTCTTCCATTGCATAAATTTTGTCTGAATCTAATTTGATTCCATAATTTTCAGATTGTTTAGTGATATATTCTTTGTACTTTTTACGAATTTCAACAGATTTTTCATCATCATCAAAATAGTAATCACGATTCAATCCAATCCCAGATTGTCCAATTACAAAAATATAGTGATCACTGTCTTTATCATCCAGCGCAACCCCGTCACCCCAAAAAGCGTTTATGATTGACTGACGTTTTCCCAAATACGTGGCTAAATCAGACCCAGATTTAATATTATCAATTTCATCAAAATATTGTTTTACTGGTGCCACGTTATCAACATTTAATTTATCCATATCCATTGCAACTTGGAAAAGAGTACCTGCTTTGCCTTTGTCCTTTTCAACTATGTCACGAACGCGTTCGTTATTCATTTTATCAACGGTTTCAAACGAACCAAAACGTGTATAATCATTCGGAAGCGGATTATTTTTACGCCAACCCGCTGTTGCATAATCATAAAAATCTTTACCTGGGTTCACAGACATATCCATATTTTCTGGTTTAATTCCAATTTGCACTGTTTTCTCCTTTGTTAAAAAAATCGCTAAAATAGCCGCGACACACACAGCTAAAATTCCAATTATATTAAAAACTTTGTTTTTCATTTTATTACTTCCAATGTTATTTTATCTAAAATCAAAAGACCTTTGGTCGTAGCATACAAATATTCACCACGCAAAGCAACTAAATCATTATGCGTATTCACCCAATCCATATTTATCTGATTTTTGACATCGTCTGATAAAAATACACCGCGCATGGTTCGCAGTCCCGTGATTATTTTTTCAATCGCACGTGTTTCATTACTGATTTGTTCAAACCGTTCGTAATTTCCCATTTCATCATACCAAACATTGTTTATGTATGGCCGTCCCGCTGCTGCACAACCAATTCCAATATATGCCCCACCCGCCCAAATATTTTGGTTATGTCGACATTCGTACCCAGACATCGCATAATTAGAAACTTCATATCGTGGCAATGATAAATTTTCACTAATCGCAGAATACATTTTTGCCATTGTTTCGTTGTCTGGCATTTTCAAATTCATTTTTCCAAACGGAGTATTTTTTTCAATTGTCAATTCATACATTGAAACATGTAATAAATTCAATTTATTGATTGAATCACATAAATCGATTACCGATTTTTCATTATGATTTGGCAGACCATATATAAAATCCCCAGACACATTCAAATTCATATTTTGTGCTGTATTCAATAAATCCAAAGCGTTTTTTACATTATGTTTACGCCCCAGAAATATTAATTCATCGTCGTTTAACGATTGAATACCTATGGAAAGCCGATTTACACCATTTGAAACAAAATCTTTTAATTTATTTTCATCGATTGTCCCAGGATTCGATTCCAAAGTTACTTCACAATTCTGGTCTACATCAAAATTATCACGAATACAACTAATAATCTGTTCAAAACAATGTATGGGCATCAAAGATGGGGTTCCGCCACCAAAAAATATAGTCGGAACACAAACACGCCCTGTTTTAGATGCCCAGAATTTTATTTCGCCACAAATGTCATCCGAATACTTTTTCCAGTCAGGATTTTCACATGCATTAGAAAAAAAAGCACAATATTTGCACTTTGATATACAAAAAGGAACGTGGATATAGATATTATGCGGACAATTCATGCGATTATAATAAATCACAAAAAATAAAAATCAATACAAACAAACACTTTTTTTAAAGGTCTTTTTGTGATATAATGTCATCTAGATAAGGAAAGATGAATAGTAGGTTTTTGTCCTTTTTATGCGGGATTTGTACGCCTTTGATGTGTGTAGCATCAAACGAAGGCGTGCCTGCTTACTATCAAAAACAGGCTGCAAGCAGTCTTAATCGCAACGGTTACAACAATTACCAACAATACGGATATACAAAATACGTTGGAAACACCGGTAAAAAACAGGTTTTATCAACACGAACTTATTCATACCAGGTTCCAAAACAAAGCAACAATATGGTTTATGGCGATGGAATGCCGAATATGCCGTATTATGGTCAGGCGCCGATGACTCCGAACGGTGTTGCTAAACCGACCGACGACCAAAAAACCACTATTTATGCTGGATACGCTCGCAGATTTGCTGATTTTGAATTCAAAACTGGGGTAAACTCCATTTTGGAATGGGATGATATGCTGTTTAACGAAATAAATGTTGGCGTTAAACATCTTTTTGATATTCGTGGATTTGATTTGGCTGTATATGGTGATTATACACATGGTGAAATGTCCGGTGGCGGTTTGTCTATGGATTACGATTTGGAACCATACAGTTATTCAAGTCCTATGGAGGGTATATTCACAATATCGATGGGTGATCAAACTGGGACTACTGACCGTTTTAGATTGGGGGTTGCCGCACATCATATTTGGAGTATAAATGGTTGGAAACTGACACCACATATTGGTTATGAAATATTCAAACATGATTTGAAAATGTCAAATCATATATACCCAAATCCTG
>Ga0310696_10004383_pt1 | contig 17320 bp, 25 predicted proteins | sample AusTroGonzalo_MG_4_FD_203885 | JGI IMG/M metagenome (GOLD analysis project Ga0310696, IMG submission 203885) | Bovine rumen microbial communities from tropical cattle in Woodstock, Queensland, Australia - Gonzalo_02 (v2) (version 2) | ecosystem: Host-associated > Mammals > Digestive system >...
CAATATATTTCTGGGCGAAGGCGTTTAATACACCCTTGGCGACCAAGGAACCGGCATTTTGTGTTAAGTTCGCAAATACTTTTGCACCATCCTCTCGTGTGGTCTGGGTGACCAAGCTCTGACCATGACCATCAAAACCACGAGCTTTTGACCCTTCTGTACATAATTTTATTTTTTCATCATTATTGATTTGATTTAATACCAAATTGTACGCAGAATTAAGTTTTGATTGCAAAGTGGTATTGCTGCCTGAGACGCTAAACGGATTATCTTTTGATGAGCCAATTGATATTTGCGATAATGTAACTGATGGATTTATTTCGGCTTTATACTTACTACTTGCATTAACATCATCTGTTGTTAATGCTTCCACAGTTTGAACACAACTGTTTTTATCACCTACTTTGCAAATCTTATAATCAAACAAACTTTCAACTGATGCATCATCCAATGCCATTCCAGCATTATTACAAGAATCCGTAGCACCACAAATATTATTCATAACAGAATCCAAAGTCTTTCTGCACTGTTCAGCAATTTTATTATCAGCATTTAACAAAACACCACTGGCAACTTGACTGATATACAGTTTCAATTTTTCTTCGGTTTCATAACCTTCTTTGCCCATACAATCAGGTTTAACTACGTCACCGCAATTATTCCACAAGAAATTCATATCTACACCCATACAGTTAGAATAATCTTCATTGCACACTGTATCTTTTTCAAGACACTGTTTAATTTTAACTGTACATCTGTCTGCACGTATAGCACTAAGCGCAACATTGACATAACTCAGGATACTTTTTTTCAAAGATTCATCATATGCACCACATTGTTCCAATTCAACCTTACAAATTCTATCCACATTCTTGGTATCAGAAGTAAAGATATGCCAAGAATCTGAACCTTCTTCAAGTCCTTCATTTTTAGCACCTTCTCTGATACAGGCGACAACGTTCTTGGCACAATTACGGCGTTGATCATCTTCGGCAGAATATTCAGCGGCACGTAATTCTGGGGCAATTGATTTCAAAAATTCATTCCACACATTATTACGAACCTTTTCACATTCATCTAATATAAAATCACAGTGGATTCTATTACTGCTAAGTTGGTCAAATGTTGTAGATTCTATTTCGATAACTGTTGCACCAGTTTGAATTTTTTTCATTGTCTGTGCAGATTTGGTCACCAACATTTTATTAACTACACATTTACTGAACCCACTGCCACAAACATCGTCCCCAGTCATACACTGTTTATAGCGCATAACACAGCCACCTAAATCGTATTTGTTGGCTTTGTTATAAGCTTCACCGGCTGCATCACGAACAGCCTTTTGTGCCGTTTTCAACAGATTTTCACTGTTCATCTTTTGTTGTTTTAAATCGTTTTCATACGCAACGCAATCAGATTTAATTTTTTGTGCATAAACCAACTGCAACATAGAACCAAAATCTTTACATTGTGACGGCACTTTGGTGACGCACATTTTCGCAGCCGCATTTTTCAATTCATTACCATTTTTATCAGAAAAATCAGAACCAAGAATATCAATTCCAATATCATCGCCACTAACATCCGTGTCAAATATACTGTTGCTGTTAAATATAGATAAATCTAGCTGTCTTGATTTCTTTTTACCATCAGTCTTATTTTGTTTATTTAATTCCTTTTCAGCCTTTTTTTGATCAGCCAGAACTTTATTTGCGGCTTCTTCTGCCATAGAATAAATCGTATCAACATCTTTGCCACGTTCAAGACGTTCTACACCCTCTTCTGCAAGAATCTTGCTTTGTGCATCCAATTTCATTATCTGATCTAAAACAGCATCCAACTCAATACTGCGGTCATCACAACGACAACGACCACCGGAAGTATTAGCCATCATACAAAAAGAATCCATACAACCATAAAACGCATCTTGGCATTCTTGAGGTAAAACTGTATTTTCAGTTGCAGCAGCAACCTTGGTTCCCATATTAACTGCTTTTTGCTTAGTCGCAGCACGTGCCTTAACCCCTGTACCAGGTTTTGCAGTAGCTGGTGCTGCTTTTGGAACGCCACCCGTATTTGGAACAGCACTGCGAACACTGGTTCTAGTTGCTACACGCGCGGCAACACCAGGAACAGCAGACGGTGCAGAAACACCAGACTGTTTTACACGATTCCGATTCGCAGCACGCGCCGCCACAGCAGACGCGCCACCTACAGCACCCTGAGACTGCTGATTATTTTCGGAATCACTTACGTTATCAGAAACAGATGCATTTTCTGTATTACCAAGCGTACTAGCAACACTACGCCCCCCACGTGCAGTGGCTGCACTAACGTCAAAACCCGCGAAAAACGCGGACAAAACGATTGGTAAAACCAATAATTTACGCATAAACTCCTGTTCCTTTTCGTTTTATTTTATCATAAATCTTATATTGTGTAAAGAAGATAAAACAAAAAAACCACCAAAAAATGGTGGTTTTTTTACATCATTTTACAAATTATTTACCTGTGGCACGGCGTTTAACAGCAACTGTTTTTTGTGCTGTTTTTGCTTTTGGTGCAACGGCTTTCTTTTCTGTTGTTGCCTTGGTTGCTTTTGGTGCAGCAGATTTTTTTGTTTCTTCTTTTACAACTTTTTCTGTTGTTTCTGCAGCTACTGTCTTTGATGCAACTTTTTTAGCATTTTCGTCACGATCAACCAATTCAATAATTGCCATTGGTGCAGCATCACCATAACGGAAACCAGCCTTTAATACACGGGTATAACCGCCTGGACGTTTTGCATAACGTGGCCCCAAAACCGCAAATAATTTTTTAACAGCTTTATCTGAACCATTGCCCAACTCGGATGCAGTCAAACGACGATTTGCAACAGAATCAATTTTCGCACGGGTAATCAATTTTTCTACAACCGAGCGTAAATCTTTTGCTTTTGGTAAAGTTGTTTTTATTTGTTCTTTTTCAATTAAATTTTTTGCAAGACCGACAAACAGTGCTTTGCGTGCATTTGTATCGCGATTAAAAGTACGATGCGCTTTCATATGTCTCATTGATTACTCCTTTTGTTGTTTCTGCCCTGCTTTTATTTCACAGGGATTCTTCCGAGACACCACAACCAAAAAAATAATTTCTGAATTGTGGATTTTGTTTTTTATTTTTCCCAAATCTCCCAACGGTAGGAAGAAACTAAATTATGTGAGACGATTAGAAGCGATTGACGTTTCACAGTGTATTAAGCCTACATAAGAAACGGCAATCGCAACAAGCGCCCTCAGAATTTAATTTATTTGTATGGGTCTTCGTATTTTTTTGCCAATTCAGCAACGTTTTCTGGTGGCCAACCTGGAACTTCCATTCCCAAAGATAACCCCATTGCTTCCAATTGGACTTTGATTTCATTTAAAGACTTGCGACCAAAATTAGGTGTCTTTAACATATCATTTTCTGTCTTTTGAACCAATTCACCCAACCAATTGATTTTATCATTTTTCAGGCAATTAGTTGCACGTACAGACAATTCTAATTCATCAACATGTTTCAACAATTTTGGATCAAACGGTAATACATCTTTTGCCTTTTCATCATCAGCAACAGCATTAACCATCATAGGATCTTCAAAATTGATAAATACTGTTAATTGGTCTGTCAAAATACGCGCTGCAAAAGCAATTGCATCTTCTGGTGCAACAGCCCCATTTGTCTTAACAGTCAATTCCAATTTATCATAATCAGTGCTTTGACCAACACGGGTTTGTGTGACATTAGATGCAACATTTAAAATTGGTGAATAAATTGAATCTACTGGTATTGTACCCAATGGCAAATTAACAGCATTAACACTGGCTGGTACATATCCACGACCAGAAGCTAACGTAATTTCCATATCCAACACAGCGCCATTATCCAAAGTGCAAATTTCTGCATCTTTGTTCATAACTTCTACACTGCCAGAAGTTTCAATCATACCAGCTGTCACAACTGCTGGACCTTTGACTTTCAAAGTAGCACGATGCTGACCTTCTGTTAAGGCTTTGAAATAAACGCCTTTTAAATTCAAAATAATATCTGTGACATCTTCACGAACCCCAGCTAAACTGCTGAATTCATGCTGAACACCATCAATTTTTACATAAATCGGGGCACATCCCTGTAAAGAAGACAGCAATACACGACGCAAAGCAGTCCCCAAAGTCAAACCAAAACCCTTTTCCAAAGGTTCTGCGACCAAAGTTGCAATATTAGGATTTTTTTCATCGACTTTGATATTTAATTTTTTTGGCTTAATCAAAGTCATCCAGTTTTTTTCTATCATGATTTAACTCCATCGGCTTAGTTTATCATTTTCGCCATACGGCACACATCATAACAATGTGCCCGCAAATTTTATATAAAAATATTCAGAAAGTCAAGATTTTTTATTCCGATGGCTGGACAATTTCTACATTATCAGGCCACATCCAAAATTCACCAGAATCACCATATCCAAAAGCTTGTTTGCACTCTGTTTCTGATGTTGCACCAGCCGAAGCCGTTGTTTTACCATCCGGACATTTCGTGCATCCATCTGTTGCATTTCCATAATACCCCTGAGGGCATACCCACACCGCTACAATCTTGTTGCACAAATCATAACTACCAGGTGTTCTAAATACCGGTACTAAATCAGTATTTTGATAATCATATACGATTGGTCCAGTATTTGAACAAGTGTTATACAATTCCCAATGATCAAACACATACCCGTTTTTTGTCGGTTTATACTGACCAACCTTTTCATAATATCCCGGACAAAAATCCCATCCTGGGTACATGTCATAATCATGTGCAAATACTGTCCCATCATTACATTGATAGTCTTTATAGTACATTTTTGCCTTCACAATTCCATTTGCATCTGCCATTTTATTATTAAATGTCGCCCCTTCTCCAATTTCAAGAGGAATTTCAATATAACAAACACGCTCATCTTGCCAATCAGGACATCCTTGATGCTGAGACATATCCACATCTGCCTCCCAACAAATATCTTCTTCAATCTCTCTAGTGGTACAAACACCAACCTCTGCGTAAATATCAACAGATATAAACAAAGCGAATAAAAAACCGATTATTATTCTCAACAGTACTTCCTTTGCATATGACAAGTTTATAAAAAACATATCTATCTGGTCAAGATTTTTTTACACTGCTGGTATAAATTCTGTCCCAGTAGTAATTCCCCCCTCCGTTAGAAACGAATTAAAAAAAACCGCCCGATTGGGCGGTGTTAATCACTATACACGACGTACTTTCTTTGGACGGCACCCGTTGTGTGGAATACGTGTCGTATCAGTAATAGATTGAACAATCAATCCTGCATTTGCTAATCCACGAACAGCAGATTCACGACCTTGACCGATACCGCGCATTAACACATCAACTGTTTTCATGCCCATCTCAGCAACTTTTTTACCAACTGCATCTGCAACAACTGTGGCTGCATATGGTGTCGATTTTTTTGCGCCTTTGAAATTATTAGCACCTGCAGTTGCCCATGTTAAAACTGCACCGCTCTGGTCTGTAATTGTTATACGTGTATTATTATTTGTTGCAACCACGTGAGCAATCCCATGTGATACTTTCTTTACAACTTTCTTTTTTGATTTTGTCACTGCCATTTGTGTTTTCCTTTTTAGATGTCTTCAATTAACTATCGTGTTAATCTCTACCCAATTAAACTTTATTTACCCTTGGTCGCTGACCCAGCAACAACAACGCGTTTTCCTTTACGAGTTCTTGCGTTTGTTTGTGTGCGTTGGCCACGAACTGGCAAACGATTACGATGACGAATACCGCGATAAGTTTTCAAATCTTGCAAACGTTTAATATTCATTGCAACTTCGCGGCGAACATCACCTTCTACTTTGAAGTTTTGTTCAATATAATTTGAAATTTTGATAACATCCTCGTCAGTTAAATCTTTAGCACGCAGACCGTCTTTCAATTTCAAAGCAGAACAAATCTGTGCCGATTTAGCTGGACCGATACCATAAATGTACCGTAACGCAAATTCAATGCGTTTTTCACTTGGAATGTTAACACCTGCTATACGTGCCATCTTTTATTTTCCTTTTTCTTGTTTGTCCCACCAAGCCCTTGTCTTGCCATAGCCTTGGCACAGGCAGATTGGCAAAGTGGAATTATTCTATTCGGATGTTTCCACCCAGTTATAAACATTCAAAATCCACACGTTTTTTGAATGTTGTTGATTTTCTGTCGGTTTATTTTATCTTAATTCAACAAAAAATCAAATCTTGTTCGATGTCCCCGTTATCAACGGAAACGTCCCTTCTTTTGCAATTTACTTACAACACCACTGTATTGTTTTTCAACCAAATACGATTGGATTTGGTTCATAGTATCCAAAACAACACCAGCAACGATTAAAACACTGGTTCCACCAATCATAACAGGCATACCTGCACGTGTGTTTAAAATTATTGGCAAAACACATACGACAATCAAATATACAACACCAATTGCAGTGACTCTTGACACAACATCATCTAAGTAATGCATTGTCTGTTCACCCGGACGAACACCTGGAATATAACCACCCATATTTTTCAAATTGCTACTAGTTTCTTCCGAATTAAATACCACTGCAGTTTGAAAATATGCAAAGAAAGCAATCAATAACGTATATAAAATCATATATGACCATGTTCCATAAGTAAAAAATCCCAAAATATTCTGCACAATTAAATTTTCACTTTGTACAAAACGCTGTATGAATGCAGGCAACATCATAATAGAGGCGGCAAATACAGGTCCCATAACACCCGACATATTTACCTTTATTGGTAAATAGGAAACATTTGTGTTCATTACACCATTTGCCATAGCCTGACGTGGATACAAAATCTGAATACGACGTTGAGCTTGTTCCATGAAAGCAATCAAAGCAACTATACCAACAACAAAAGCTACAACCAAAGCAATCATAGCTGGCGACATCTGACCAACCCCCGCCAAAGATAACAACTTTGCGATTCCACCTGGTACTTCTGCAACGATACCAGCAAAAATCAACAAAGATGCACCCTGCCCGATACCACGAGAAGTCATCTGTTCTGCCAACCACATGACAAATACAGTTCCACCAACCAAAGCAATTATTGCTGATAATTCAAATGAAAATCCCGGATTAGCAACCGCAGCAACACCATTAACAGGCGCCATAGATTCCAAACCACGAACCACAGCCCACCCCTGAACCACAGCTAATAATACAGCCAAATAACGTGTATATTGGTTGATTTTAATACGTCCAGATTCACCTTCTTTGCGCAAATCAGTCAAAGATTTGCTGGTTGCTGTCAATAATTGAATAACGATTGATGCCGAAATATATGGAAAAATATTTAACGCTAACACAGACATACGGGACAAAGAACCACCAGAAAACATATCAAACATGCCCATCATTCCGTTATCACCATTAAACAAATGCAATACAGCACTAGCATTAACGCCTGGCAATGGAATGAACGAACCAATACGATATACAATCAACGCCCCCAAAGTAAAAAGAATACGTTTCTGTAAATCTGACATATGTCCGAAAATATTTTTCAAAAATTTCATGTCGTTAAACTTTTGTTTCAACGACACATCCATGAAAATAAACATAGATGTGTCAGTTATTTTGAATTATTTTGCTTGGATTTTTCCACCAGCTTTAACAATAGCTGCTTCCGCTGATTTAGACCATTTGTCTGCAATAATATTCACAGCTGTTTTGATTTCACCTTTGGCCAAAATCTTTAAACCATCTAATTTGCGATTGATAATTTTTGCAGCAAACAAAGAATCCAAAGTAATTTCCTTTTTGGCATCAATTTTGCCCGCGGCAATAAATTTTTCAATATCACCAAGATTGATAGTCACATATGTTTTTGCAAACGGATTATTAAAACCAAATTTTGGAAAACGGCGCAAAATTGGCATTTGACCACCTTGGAAAGTAGCCTGTTTGCGGGAACCAGAACGTGCTTTTTGACCTTTGTTTCCACGACCAGCTGTTTTGCCATAACCAGAACCAATCCCGCGTCCTAAACGTTTAACGTCTTTACGAGCCCCAAAATTATCCATCAAAGCATTAAGTTTCATTTTATTTTCCTTTTTGTCCTATGACTATGAATATAGTCTGTTTCGCACATAATACAAGATTATGTACTCGGTTTTTTTGCTATTTCGCTTCTTCTGTTGTTTCTAATTTTTTACCATCGCGACCGGCAATAATTTCTGCAACAGTTTTACCACGACGAGCAGCAACTGTTTTTGGAGAATTCATCTTTGCAAAAGCAGAGAACACAGCACGAACCATATTGTTTGGATTATTAGAACCTTGTGATTTCACAACAACGTCCTGAACACCTAAACAATCAAATACTGCACGCAAAGCACCACCAGCGATAATTCCAGTACCAGGAACTGCACTGCGAACAACTAATTTGCTAGCTCCATATTTAGCAGCAATATCATGATGCAATGTACGACCTTCTTTCAAAGGAACACGTATCATTTTCGCTTTTGCAGCTTTTGTTGCTTTCTGCACAGCAGCTTGTACTTCCAAAGCTTTACCTTTACCAAAACCAACCATACCTGCTTTGTCACCAACTACAACCAAAGCAGAAAAAGACATATTACGACCGCCTTTCACTGTTTTTGAAACACGGTTGATAGAAACCAATTTATCTACCAAATTATCTGTCTGTAATTTTTTATCATCAAAACGTGCCATTGTTTTTTGCTCCTAGATTAAATTTTCATTCCGTTTGCGCGCATAGAATCGCCCAAAGCCTTTACACGACCATGATATAAATAACGACCACGGTCAAAATAACAATTGTCTTTGATACCTGCCTTTGCTGCACGTTCAGCAAAAATCTTGCCAACCATTTCAGCACCAGCGATATTCCAACCTTTGCCTTTGAAATCTTTTTCTTTTGAAGATGCTGCACACAATGTTACACCTGCGACATCATCAATAGCTTGAACTTCAATATGACGGTCAGAACGGAACACCGACAAACGAATTTTGCCAGGATTCTTTCTTTTCAACGCACCGCGATTTGCCAATGTACGTCTTTCATCAGAAGATAAATGTCTTAACATTTTATTTTTCCTTTATTCAAATTTCCGTAACAGCGGAAATTACATTGTTTTATTATTTCTTTTTACCTTCTTTGCGACGGATATATTCGTCTTTATAGAAGATACCTTTACCTTTATATGGGTCTGCTTTACGAATTTTGTGAATCTTGTCAGCAAATTGCCCCAATAAATTTTTATCAATACCAGAAATTGTAAATTCAGTCGGCGTTTCACCAATTGTCACTGTCAAACCAGCTGGAATTGTCACAACAACATCATGAGAAAAACCAACAACCAAAGTAAATACATTACCCTTCACAGACGCTTTATAACCAACACCTTTCATGTACATAGCTTTGGTAAAGCCTTCTGATACCCCTTTGACCGCTGTCTTAATATTTCTAGTCATTGTTCCCCACATAGCGCGAGAAGCTTTATCTTCCGCATTCTTAGGAGTCACAACAACATGACCATCTTCAACTTTGACATCAACCAAATTAGCGTTCTTAGTTTCCAAAGAAACTTTTAATTCACCTTTTGGACCTTTTACTATTACGGCATCACCTGTCACTTCAACCGATACGCCGTTTTTAATTTCTACTGGATATTTTCCTGCACGAGACATAACGATTTCCTTTAATTAGATAACTTTGCATAATACTTCGCCGCCGACATTCATCAAACGAGCTTTGTGATCTGTCATAACACCATTAGGCGTAGATACAATTGCTATACCTAGACCATTTAAAACGCGTGGCATTTTTGCACAACCAGAATAAACACGGCGTCCTGGTTTAGAAACAGTTGTGATTTCTTGGATTGCACCATTGCCATTAACGTATTTTAATTCAATAACTAAATTTGCGCGTTTTTCATCAACTTGTTCTTTGCGAAAATCTGTTATAAAACCTTCATCTTTCAACACTGTCAAAACAGCAGAACACAATTTGCTGTACGGAACAGTGATAAATTCTTTACCTGCATTTTGACCATTACGGATGCGGGTGACCATATCTCCGATTGGATGTGATAGTGACATATTTTTACTCCTTGTCTTGCAAGAACTCTCGTCCCTGCTCTTGGGCTGCATTGTCCACAGCTTGCTTTGTTATTCGATATTACCAGCTAGATTTACGAACACCTGGTAATTTACCTTCTGATGCCATTGTACGCAACTGTTGGCGACACAAACCAAACAAACGAGAATAACCACGCGCGCGACCTGTGACGGAACAACGATTATGCAAACGTGTTGGATTTGAATTGCCAGGCAACTTCGCCAATTTTTTCATGGCCTCCATACGTTCTTCTGGTGTTGCATTAACGGACATCTTTGCTTTGATTGCTTTACGTTTTTTTTCGTATTTAGCAACCATTTTTTCACGTTTTTTCTGTCTATTTATCAAAGATAATTTAGCCATATTTAATTCCTTATATTATTTCAAAACTAATGGCAAGCCGATTTTTGTCAGCAATGCACGAGCTTCATCATCTGTTTTTGCTGTTGTGACAATGATAATATCCATACCACGGATAGCATCAATTTTATCAACAGAAATTTCTGGAAATATCAAATGTTCTTTGATACCGAAAGCATAATTCCCACGACCATCAAATTTAGACTTTGATAACCCACGAAAATCTTTCACACGTGGCAATGCCACTGTAATCAATTTATCCAAGAAATCATACATTCTTTTGCCACGCAATGTCACTTTTGCACCAATAGCTTGACCTTGACGCAAACGATACGTAGCAATAGATTTTTTTGCATGTGTGACAATTGATTTCTGCGCTGCAATAGCTGTTAAATCAGCTACGGCAGAATCCAATTTCTTTTTATCAGAAACAGCTTCACCAACGCCCATATTCAAAACGATTTTGGACAATTTAGGAACTGCAAACATATTCTTGTACCCGAATTCTTGAACTAGCTCAGGGACAATCTTCTTTTCATAAACTTCACGCAATCTGCTTTGCATTTTTTTGTGCCTTTTCGTTATCAATTCCGTAACAGCGGAACCTTTGTTTCATTAAATTTGTGCCCCAGACTTTTTGGAAACACGAACTTTTTTATCACCTTCCATTTTGTATCCTGCACGTGTTGCTTTCTTGGTTTTTGGATCAATTAGTGCAACATTAGACACATGGATTGGTGCTTCACGATCAACTATGTGACCAGGTTGTTCTTGTGTTGGTTTGATATGCCATTTATGACGATTCACACCTTCCACAACTACACGGGATTCTTCTGGACGTACCTGTAATACTTTACCTTTGACGCCTTTGTATTTTCCCGAAATAACTACGACTTCGTCACCTTTCTTAATTTTCATTTTTTTCGCCTTTTTGTTGTCAAAAGTATTATATTACTTCTGGTGCCAAAGACACAATTTTCTGAACGTCATATTTACGACGTACTTCACGTGCGATTGGACCAAAAATACGTGTTCCAATTGGTTCAAAGTTGTTTTTATTGATTAAAACAACCGCATTATCATCAAAGCGGATAATAGAACCATCTGGACGTTTCACAGGGAATTTAGTTCTAACGATAATAGCACGTTGAACAGTCCCCTTTTGAACTTTACCACGTGGGATAGCATCTTTAATAGCGACAACAATTTTGTCGCCAACTGTTGCATAACGGCGATGAGAACCACCCAAAACTTTAATGCACATAGCTTTACGCGCACCAGAGTTATCTGCAACTGTCATAACTGTTTCATTTTGAATCATAACTTTTTCCTTAATCCTGCAAACAGGGCAATCCCCCATTGCTTTGTTATCGGGTTTCGACTGTCTTGGAATAATGAAATCCAAAACCTCAAAAAACCCACCTGTGTTTTCTAATCAACATTGACAGAAGTGTCTTTGCTGACCCCAACGCGTCCCTTTACAACCCAAGTTTTTGTTTTGGATATAGGACGATGTTCTTCTATTGCAACGATTTCACCAACTTTGTATTCGTTGTTTTCATCGTGTGCCTTGTATTTTTTATTCTGCTTCACGAACTTTCCATACAAAGGATGACGAAAACGACGTTCAACCTCTACAACGACAGTTTTGTCATTTGCTGTACTTTTTACGGTTCCTTGCAGTATACGTCTTGGCATAACTTTTGTCCTTATTTTTGTTGTTTTCGACCCATGATTTTACACTAAAAAAATCAAAAGTCAAAGTTTTTAATTATTTCGCTGCATTCAACTTGGTTTTTACACGTGCAATTTCGCGGCGAGTTTTACGCAAAACATGTGTTTTTGGCAATTGACCCGCAGCCAGTTGAAAACGTTGATTCATTTGTTCTTTTTTCAAATCAACCAATTTACTTTGCAAAGCATCCTTTGTCAAAGCATCTTTGTCGGCTGTTTTTTTTACTTTCTTTTCTGCCATATCTTTAACCTTTTTGCACTTATGTATTAGTTCATTTTACGTTCTACGATTTTGGTTTTCACTGGCAATTTAGCAGCAGCCAGCGCAAACGCTTCACGTGCAATCTCTGGTTTAACACCATCAACTTCAAACATGATACGACCTGGTCTTACACGGCAAATCCAGTATTCCACAGCACCTTTACCTTTACCCATACGAACACCACCAGGTTTTGCAGTCACAGGAACATCAGGGAAAATACGAATCCATAATTTACCTTGACGCTTCATATGACGAGTAATGGCACGACGAGCTGCTTCTATCTGACGTGCAGTCACACGTTCAGGAGACATAGCTTTCAATCCAAACGAACCAAAAGCCAATTCACTTCCACCTTTGGTGGCTCCATGAATACGACCTTTGTGCTGTTTGCGAAACTTTGTTTTATTTGGCATCAACATGATTAAAACCTTTAAATTTTAATTATTTGCTTTTCTTTTCGCTGCTACCGGCATATTCAGTCGGACGCGTCATTTCGGACGCCAGCTTTTCTTTATTGACAACATCACCAGTGTAAATCCATACTTTCACACCGATAACACCGTATGTTGTTTTAGCTTGAATTGACGCATAGTCAATATCTGCACGCAATGTATGCAAAGGAATACGTCCTTCACGAATTTGTTCGCTACGCGCAATTTCTGCACCATTTAAACGACCAGAACACATTACTTTGATACCCTGAGCACCTGCTTTCTGAGCATTTTGTACAGCTTTCTTCATTGCACGTTTGAAAGACACACGTCCTTCAATTTGCTGTGCGATATTTTGTGCAACCAATTGTGCATTTAAGTCTGGACGGCGAACTTCGTAGATATTTACAACTACTTGATCGTTTTTGACCAGCTTTTTGATATCATTACGCAAAGCTTCGATATCTGCACCATTTTTACCAATAATCATACCTGGACGTGATGTATGGATAGTCACAACTACCTTTTTAGCAAAACGTTCAATAACGATTTTGGCTAATCCTGCTTTCTTTAATTTCTTTTCAACAAATTTACGAATTTTCACATCTTCTGCGACCAATGCTGCATAATCTTTTTTGCCCGCAATCCAACGAGAATCTGTGACTTTGTTTATAAATTCGCGTAATGAAATTGGTGATACTTTCTGTCCCATTTTTTTCACTCCACTTTTATTTTGTTGCTTTTTTTGTTTGTTTCTTTTCAGGAGCCACACCAGATTCCAATACTATTGTTAAATTGGAAAAAGGTTTCAAAATTGGACGAGCACTTCCTCTTGGTCCTGCCATAATACGTTTCATTGTCAATGCTTTGCCACACCAAATTTCTTTGATGAACAATGTATCCACAGACAAATGTTTGTTGTGTTCTGCATTTGCAACAGCAGACAACAAAGTTTTCAAAACTTCGTCAGAAACACGTTTCTTTGAAAACTTCAAAACATCAACGGCGCGATCAACTGGCAAGCCGCGAACCATATCACAAACCAGATTTAATTTCTGGTGGCTGATGCGAATCATTTTATTAAACGCACGAACCTGATTGTCTTTTATTCCATATCTTGTCATAACACTACCCTATTTATTTTGTTGCTGCTTTCTTGTTTGCTGCATGACCTTTGAAAGTACGAGTTGGAGCAAATTCACCCAATTTGTGACCAATCATATCTTCTACGATTGAAACAGGGATAAATTTATTACCATTATGCACTTCAAATGTCAAACCAACCATAGGTGGTACAATCGTACTGCCTCTGGACCAAGTTTTGATAGGTTTATGGTCATTTTTTTCAACGGCAACCGCTACCTTTTTCAAGATAGATGGATGCACATAAGGACCTTTCCATACTGAACGAGACATCTTACACTCCTATTATTTCTTCTTCTTTGCCAAATGTCTGCTACGGATAATCATCTTTGCAGTACGTTTATTGCTACGTGTACGATATCCCTTGGCTGGAATACCTGTGCGTGATACAGGTTCATGTCCCTTGGAATGACCATTACCACCACCCATTGGGTGATCATTAGGATTCATTGCCATACCACGTGTAGATGGGCGAATTCCCAACCAACGCGCACGACCTGCCTTACCCAGATTAACATTACGTTGTTCAGGGTTAGAAACACTACCAACTGTTGCCAAACATTCAGAATGAACCTTGCGTAATTCACCGCTGTTCATTTTTATTTGGGCATAAACACCATCTTTACCCATCAATTGAGCATAACAACCAGCACTTCTGGCCAATTGACCACCCGCACCAGGCTTCAACTCTACGTTATGAACAATTGTTCCAATTGGCATATTTTTCAATGGCATTGCATTACCAGGTTTAATATCTTCACGTGTTCCAGAAATAACTATATCACCTGGTTTTAAATCATGTGGTGCCAATATATAAGAACGGACACCGTCTTTATATTCAATCAACGCAATAAAAGCAGTACGATTCGGGTCATATTCCAAACGAACTACTGTTGCTGGTATATCTTTCTTTTTGCGGTCAAAATCAATTAAACGATATTTACGCTTATGTCCCCCACCCTGATGAGGTACTGTGACATGACCAAAATTATTACGTCCGCCTTTGGACTTTAAACCAACAGTCAAAGATTTCTCAGGAGCACCTTTGTGCAAATCACTGTGGTCAACAAGTGTTAAACCACGTGTTCCTGCTGTTGTTGGCTTATAATGTTTTAATGCCATTTTATTTTACCTTTGTTTATGTTCTGACAATAACATCCGCTAAAACGGGTTCTCTGTCAAAACGTTTGTTTTCTTATATATTTGCAGACAAATCCAATTTTGCATCTGCCGGCAAAGATACATACGCTTTCTTGACACTACGTTGTGTACCAGTGCTACGACCACGGAAAGATTTAACTTTACCTTTGATGATAACAATATTAACTTTTGTTGGCTTAATATTGTACAACACTTCAATCGCTTTCGCAACATCTTCTTTGGTTGCAGACATTGCTACTTCAAACACAACACTGTTGCTTTCGGATAACTTTGCAGCTTTTTCCGAAATGATTGGACGGCGCAAAACATCAAATGTTCTGGCTGTCGCAACTAATTTCTTTTCTACTTTTTTTTCTGCCATATCTTCAAACCTTTAATTAAGCTAATCTTGCTTCGACTGCTTTAACAGCATCTGCTGTCAAAACCAATTTTTCGTGTTTCAAGATATCCAAAACATTCAAACCAATTGTTGGTAAAACATCAACATTAGCAATGTTTGCAGCAGATTTCTTGAAGTTTGCATCAACACTGTCACCGCCAACAAACAAAGCTGAAACAATATTCATCTTTTTCAATTGTTTTGCCAATGTATTTGTTTTTGCAGCTGACATTTTTTCGCTATCTATGATAACCAAAGACCCTTCTTTTGCCTTAGAAGATAAAGCCATTTTTAATCCCAAACTACGGATTTTCTTTGGTAAATCAATTGAGTGATCGCGAACCACAGGTCCATGCACAACACCACCACCACGCATATGAACATTGTATCTTTCACCTTCACGCGCATTACCTGTTTTCTTTTGTTTGAATGCTTTCTTACCACTTCCAGCAACATCAGATACAGTTTTTACTGCATGAGTACCTGCGCGAGCATTTGCACGTTGCCATGTAACAACACGATGCAAAATGTCAGCACGTGGATCAATTCCAAAGATGCTGTCTGACAAAGTCACTTTGCCAACAGATTTACCTTCTAAATTTAAAATATCTACTTGCATTTTATTCACCTTATATTGTGTCGTTATGCTTGTTCTGTTTCATTTACAGGTTCTTCTTTCGCAGTTTCTACGAATGTTGGAACAGGCAATTTATCTTGTGCTTTTTTAATTGCGTCTGTCACCAATACAAATGTTCCATTACTACCTGGAACTGCACCTTCTACGAAAATCAAGTTTTCAACAGCATCTGTTCCAAAAACTGTTAAATTTTGAACAGTCACTGTTTCATTACCCATTTGACCCGCCATTTTTTTACCTTTCAAAACACGACCAGGCCATTCGCGCATACCTGTACCACCCAAAGAACGATGAGCTTTCAATACACCATGAGATGCTTCTTTACCGCCAAAGTTATAGCGTTTCATAGCACCTTGAAATCCCTTACCTTTGCTGGTTGCTTGAACATCAACATATTGACCGGCAATAAAATGTGCGGCAGACAACTGTGTCCCCACTGGGATAACACAATCATCAGAAACGCGGAATTCTACAACCTTGCGATAAGGTTTTACACCCGCTTTTTCTGCTGCTTTTGCCTGTGGCTTTGCAACATGTTTTGCTTTTGCCTCACGCAAACCCAATATATTTGCTACATAACCATTTTTTTCTGTTGTTCGATTTCCAATCACAGCACAATCTCCAACAGATAAAACTGTCACTGCATGCGCGACACCGCCTTCATCATACAGGCGTGTCATTCCTATTTTCGTTGTAATCAATCCGCTACGTTTCATTTTTTTGCCTTTTTGTCAGTGGTTAATGGATACACACCATCCATTAACATACACATTTATAATTTAATTTTTACATCAACACCAGATGCCAAATCCAACTTCATCAATGCATCCACTGTCTGAGGGGTTGGATTAACAATATCTACAACCGCTTTATGATTGCGGATTTCGAATTGTTCACGTGATTTTTTATCAACGTGTGGAGAACGGTTCACTGTAAACTTTTGAATCAAAGTTGGCAAGCGAACGGGTCCAACGACATCCGCGCCTGTGCGCTTTGCTGTTTTTACTATTTCTT
>Ga0310696_10004384_pt1 | contig 17319 bp, 28 predicted proteins | sample AusTroGonzalo_MG_4_FD_203885 | JGI IMG/M metagenome (GOLD analysis project Ga0310696, IMG submission 203885) | Bovine rumen microbial communities from tropical cattle in Woodstock, Queensland, Australia - Gonzalo_02 (v2) (version 2) | ecosystem: Host-associated > Mammals > Digestive system >...
CGTATTTAAAAAACATACTTGTAATCTTGTCAGTGATTTTATCAATCATTGCAAGAGCTTCATCCATTTGTGATGTTGCGCGTGTACGCACACGTGTTGCCTGAGATACTGGCGCTGGCGCAGGAGCCGGACGTGGCGCAGGTTGCGGAGCAGGTCTCGGAGCAGGAGCAATAGGTTTCTTTGGCGGAAGCTTTCTAGGTGGCACATTTGTACGTGTAGCTTCTACCATAGAAACATCTTCATTATAAAAGTCATCATCATCTTCTAACTGATGCTTTTTAGATTCCATAGCCATCTGCTTTTTATGAAGAGCCAATTGTTCTTCTTCGGTAGCAGCGCGTTTCATACCTTCACTATGATAATATCTTAAGAAATCACTTTCCATTATTCAATACCAATTTTATATATTTATAATTGTCTTTTTATGATTTACGCGATAGTGTTAAATAATATGGATGTAATAAATCTTCTGGATTTAATACAATTCTATATTTAAGTCCCATAATAGATGCTAGAATATTTATCAAAATATTTTCATAGTGAACAACATTATAATATCTTTCTGGTTCAGATTCTTTTATACAAATGAGATTTAAAACAGAATCCATATTTTCAAAGAACTCATAAAAATCATCGTATGTATTTTCTAAATTTAATTTTTCGGCAATGGTAAGAATATAATCTTCTGCGCCTTCCATATGAAGAAAATCAATAATGGCCTTAATACCATCATAATCGTCTTTTTCTTTTTCAGTTTTTGTAGTAGTTGTCTTTGACAAATTTTTAAGATAAGTCAATAATGATTTTTTGTGATCTTCTTTTTCCATATTAAATCTCACTTAAGCTTAAATCCATTAAATAATCGAAAATTTCATTTAAATCATTTTCATTAGTATACTTCGCATTTGCAATTATATTCTGTAATAATGCAGCAAATACGTTAGAAATAATTAAATAATTAAAATAGCCTAAAGAAGCTATTACTAAAGCATAATACTCTTTCGTAGCTTCATCATCAAGGCCTAAGAAAGTTTCTTCTATATTATCTATTGATAAAATATTGTCAACTATTTCTTTAATCATACCATTTTCGCATTTACATGGTCAACAAGACCAATTCGTTTAGCTTCAGATGCAGACATATAATTATCGAATGAAGTAAGTTGCTTAAGTTCGTCGATTGTTTTATTTGTCTGTTTCTTAAAAATCTTGTTCATACAGTCAGTCCAAACCTGGAGTTCATGCTGAATAATCTGAATATCCTGGAGTTTACCACCAGTAGCTTCAATACCAGCCTGATGAATCATAATTCTCGAAGACGGGAATGCATAACGATTACCAATAGAACCACTTGCAAGAATAACGGAGGCCATAGAAGAACAAGAACCCATGCAAATTGTATTAATAACAATACCCTTTGACTTAAGCTTATTCATACAGTCGATTACTGCAAAACCAGCATCACATTCACCACCAGGAGAAGAAATATAAATTGTAATCGGATTCTTAGAACCGTCATCATAGAAGGAAAGCTTCTGAATGACATGAATCATATTTTCCCATGTAATTGGGCCAATAATAAAGATAACACGATTTACTTCAAAATAGTTATTACGAACAATATCAAAATAATTACCGAGTTCACCAAGATTTACGGGCTGAGGTTCATTTGGATCTTGCTGCTGAGTTTCATCAGTTTCAGGTGCATCGACCTCAACATTATTAAGTTTCTTTTCTATATTAGATTGCTGCTTTGTGTCGTTTAAAAACATCTATATACCTTTCATTATTTTTGTTTAATGTGTAAGTTACTGCTTGTTTTGGCAAATCAAATTCATCATCGTCAACAGGGATAATGTTTTCAGACTTAAACAAAACATTGCCGTATTGAATAACCGAATCTACTCCGCAATATTTAGTAATCTTGAAACGCTTTAAAACCTGGTTAAACCTAAATATTCCAAAGCCATTTTCAACTGATACACAAGTATATTTATTACCATTTAATGCATCGTATGTATGTCCAATTTCGAAACTCATACAAGCTTATTCTTTCCTAAAAATGTGTTAATCTTCTTGCTAAGTTCATCGTTTTTATTAACAATTACTTTCATCTCTTCTTCATTATAAGAGTCATAATTCTTAACAAAAACCTTGGCATAATCTTCGAAGTGCTCATGCACATCTTCCAAGACTGACGCATAGACAGTCTTAACCATGTTCAGGGGCGTTATCTCTTTCTGATTCATTACAATATTCATTTATTAGTGTTTCCAATTGATTTTTAAAGTTAGACGAATTTTCAAAGTCTGGTAAGATGGTAATGACATAAGCATACCAAGTATACAAGTCTTTGAAATGTTTAAGATTTTCAGAAACCTTAGCAGCTTGATCGATTACATCTTTCAAAGCTTTCATTTTCTTTGGATCATTCATAATCGACAGCATATCCTTGTCTCTTTTAAAAAGAGGCGGCATGCTAAATTGTTTCGGTTTCTTCATGTTGTTCTCCACCGTTGTCATTAATATGGAAAGTGTCACATAATTCTGTTAAGGCAGAACCCATGAAATCTTCATTTATTTCCACATTTCCGGCTTGTGTATTTTTTATTTTGTCATATACTTCGAAAACTTTCTTTTCGATAATACCTGACAGTGTAGAGTTCAATGGTTGACAATAACAAAGTCCCCTATTATTATTTGGGTTCTTCGGATATTGTATAAAGCGTTTATTGTTTCGCTCAATAAGCTCAAGACCAGTAATAAGTAATCCGCCTTTAAATGCTACTTGTGCTAAACCAACAACGCCATTTTTGAGCTTGAATTTTAACGGGTGAACTCTTACATTAGATATTGTAAGCATAGTCACCTCATTCTAAGTCTTTCAAATCTGCATCCGGGAATGTCTTAGCATACTGTAACAATTCGTATCTGGCTAAGTCAAATTCCTTAATATCGCGAATACAATTTTCTGTTACGATTTCAAGAACTACAGTAAAAACATTTTTTACTTCTGGACGAGTTTCCGCATCGATAAACTTAATCATTATATCAACAATTTCTTGCGGAACATGATGAACATAGGTACATTCATTCATCTCGTCAACCCAGTTCTTACGAAAATCTGTTAAATAAAAAATAGCTTTACCTAAATCAGTACCTGGAGTGTGCTTATAAAGATAACGTGCACAATACTTCCATACGTTACCAAGATCAAAATTTAAATAACGAGCAACTTCAATAGGTTCAATATTTACTGCATTATCACAATAGTGTGTAGGCTTAATTGCTGTTCTAACTACATTTTCGGAACTCATAATCTATCCTCTTCAGTTAGTGCACTAAGAATATTTTCTTGCAATTCTTTTTCTTTTTGTGCACGCATTACCATTTCTAAATCTTTATCATATTCTTCTTTTCTTTGCTTGTTATTTTCTAAAGCCTGTGTAATTCTGATAGGTAAAAAGATTGCAAAGAAATAACCAGCAATAATACCGATATATGGTAAAATTTTTGTTAAAAAGAAAAATAAAGCATTTTGAATACTCTCGCCGAATAGGCCGCAAATGCCTATTATAAAAGAGTAAACAAAAATGCTTATACCTATAATTATTTTAGTTGAGCGCTTCATCGTCTTCCAAAATCGCTTCGACTGCGGTATCAGGGATCATAAAATACTGTTCTTTTACGATCTTGCCATCAGCCTGTTTTACTGGAATGTTAAGTGCAATCTTCTTTACGCTTGCAAATGCGACAGTATCACCAACTTGTGCTTGACAAGGAACTTGCTTACGGAGCTTGAAATTATAACGACCCGGGCCAGTCATAATAACCTTACCAGTAACAATACTGCTATCTGCATTATATTCAGGACAATAAATCTTATTACCTGACTTCTTTTCGGTATTAGATTCCATCTTCAACAAGATGTAGTTTTCAAGCATCTTCTTAATACCGATTGTTTTACCATCTTCTTCTTCAAGAACTAACATACATTCACCTGCACTGAGTTTAAAATATTTCTTCTTTTCTGTTGTACCTGCTTTCTTAGTTGTAACTTCGATAGGGATGGCAACACCTGGATTATAAATAACAAAATCATTTTCCTTTACAAAAAATGGAATCTTGTCATTTTCAAGTTCCGGATTATCAAGGCCTTCACCAACCTTAATAATTCTACCATATGCCATCGGAATTGTTCCAACATCAGGAATAACAAATACGCCAGCACTAAGACGATCAACTGATTTGTTTTCGTCAATCAAGACATTATTATCTAGGATTCTCATAGTTTCTCCATTATAGATTAATTAAAAAATCGTTTTTCGAATATTTACTATTCGTAACATCACAACTGTTATTTAGAATTAGATTACCGTTTCTTTCTATGATTTCTTGTTTCTTGCCGAATCCATAATGCCATATTTTGGCTTTTGATTCAATTTGCATCGCATCTGGAGAATAATAAGATAAAACGATGTCAGGAATCGGCTCTTTATTTATGACTGTAAGAAGACGGTTTTTCTCAAAATTATAAATTTCTTCTTTGTCTTTGGACCACCAGTCCCATTTAGATATATTTTCATATCTATCAAAACCTAAAGAACCCCCGAGAACAAGCTTATCAACCCATATTTTGTTTCCGTCTATTCTCTCGGGGGTACATTTATTTTTCTGAATTTTATTAAAACAATTATTGAATCTTTCAAATTTATTTGCGAGTGGTATATCGCTCTTGAAATCACAACCACCTAAAATATATACTACCTTTGGATATCTCTGTGCTAATCTGATTAAAAAAGCTATTTCCATATCCAAATATTCGGATATACCACCCGCAATACAAATTGCATCTGCTGGTAAACAGTATTTGTCAATAATACGATCAAACCATTCTGCACGGCGAACGTATGTACACATAGGTACATTGATATTATTGACAAAATAACAATTCATCAGTGATTAATTTATTATGCGACTACCATCTTGCGAAGTGCACGATACATGGCAAGAATCTGCTTGTCATGTGCGCTCTGCTTGTGCTTGCCACGAAGGATGCGTTCTGCATGGTAGCAAACGATTGCAGCAGTATTGTCGAGTGATTCGAGATGGTTTTCAACAACCTGTGTAAGTTCCGGGTTGCGAATGCCAGTACCAGCAAGCTGACGACGACCGCGAGTCTGCAGAGTGTCAGTAGTTACGATGTATGCCTTACCAGTCTTGGTATTCATTACGTATTCATCAGAATTGAGTGTATTTGTCATTTTTATGTTTCCTTTTATTTTACAATTTTCATTGTATAAGTTAAATATAGTAAAGTTATATTACGTTGTAAACACGATGTAAACATTTTTATTTGAAATTCTTATTGGTCAAAATCTTCAAAGAATTCAATTCCGTCCATATTTCGATATTGCACTGAATAGCCTTTAGTACTTTTAAATACTCCAAGAATTTCAAGACTATCATCAGATTTTATGCTATGTGCACCTGATTTAGCTTCAGGATGATATATAAGTCTATGATGTGTAGGACAGAAACTTAATGTAACATTCTGGTTTAATCTAGGCCATAATTCACGTGGAATTATATGATGAAAATCTATCTTATTTCTACTTTCAGTACAATACGTGCAACCAGGATAATGACAGATATATAATTTCATACGTATGCACTATTTATAAATACTATATGAAATTAAACGAATTTTTAGAATTAGCTGTTCCTGCCGATAAACTCCAGGATGTATTGTGGAAAAATGATAATTTTCAGATACACTATAATCAAAGCGTGCCTTCTGGAAACGGAATAAATTCAGTCGATATTAATAGAAATACTGTATTAGACGAGCTTGAACTTCATAATATGAAAATGACAGAATTTGATAAGCTCTTACAAAAATATGGTTGGTATATTTCTTATATCAATTCTCATAGCATAAATCTTCTAAAATTAAATACGATTGATCGTGAATATTATGATGATGAAGATTCATTTTATCATGGAATATACCTTCATTTTACAAAAGTAGTTCCAACAAAAATTTTAAAATCCGGATTAATCGCGAAGGATTCTCTTGATCCAGAAATGGATAAATCTGGAACTGTTAAAAGAGGTATTGTATATCCAGATAAGCGTGTATACCTTTGGAAAATGGAAGATATTTCCGGTAATCTTGAACGAGATGATAAAGATTTTGATACACGTGTAATTAAAGCAATTAAAACTTTAATAAACAGCATAGGCGCAGATGGATATGGACAATACATTTATCTTGTCAAACTTCCAAGTGGACTTAAAACACATTATGATAATGAATATGGCACCACATGTCCGGCCAGATACGTTACACAGAATGTTCCGCCTAGTTATCTTAAATACATTGGCACTGTTTCAAGAATGAAAGAAATTATAGAAACAGGTAATGCAAAAAGATTGTTACAGATATTAAATATAGAAAAATAAAAGCGGTTTGTAAACCGCTTTTTATATTATTTTTTACATTACGCAATCCAGAAGTCGCTGTTCGGAGATTCAAGTCTGATATTTTCAAGACAATAATCGTATTCTTCCTTGTAGCTTGAATATAGGCTATCAGCATTTAACTGACCACCACCAGCGATTGTAATGGAATATTTACGCAAAGCATTACACCATATCATACCAGCGCGGGCCACGACAAGTTTTCTAAACATAATGTCATTGAAAATCTTTACACTTCTTTGACGTTTATATACTTCCATGATACCACGAACCGGATGTCTAGGTGTAGGCCAAATACTTAATTCTTTTTCTTTGTCGTTATATCTTACTTGATAAGCTTCGCCGAAATCAAGTTTTGCTTGTTCCAACCACATAAGTGCAGCATTCCAGTTACCTAAGACATCACCAAAACCAGCAGAGTTACCGTAACATGCGCCACGGAAAATACTAGAAGTATTCATACTCATTACTGAGTCATAAAGTGCATTATGAGGTAATGTAAAGAGTTCATTAATATCGCCAATCCAGTTAGCAGTCTGGAAATCGACAACTTCTTCAAGTTCCTGACAAATCTTATAATGTGTTCTGCCTGGTTGAAGTTCCATAACAAGATAGTCACGATAATTTCCCTGACGGGCATAATATCTTTGGACATATCTAATCATGTCGGCAATGATGTAATTTAACTGTTCATCGCTAATTTCAATACAGATGACTGGAGAACCAAGCATCATCTTGATATAATTACGCATTTGCGCCATATTTTGAATCATTGTAGATTCAAGCACCGGATCACAATTGTTCGGTGGCGGAGGCGGAACAGGCGGCTTAGGTCTCGGAGGACCTGGAGGGAATGGCCTTGGACCTGGAGGAGGCGGTCCTGGAGGACCTGGCGGGAACGGTCTTGGTCCCGGTGGCGGTGGACCTGGAGGACCTGGCGGGAATTTACCAGGTTCAAAATCAGCCGGAGGCGGTTTTAAACGAGATCTACTGCCAGTCGGAGGTTCCGGTGGCATCAAAGGATCTTTCATTGGTATTAAATTGTCATCAATTACATCGTTCATGTATTATTTATAGCATTAATTAAAACTATAAATAGTATATGGATTCAATTTGGCAAAATGCGTTCTATGAAACACCTCCAGCTATAGCCTGGACTTATAAAATATCCTTTAATAGTTTTAAAGGCGTAGATAAGAATAGTGCAGATATATTAAATAGTGCTATTGTTGATATAAACGTTGGTAAACGTGAATCTCAATATGTTTCTGTTTTTTATGGTGGTGTCGAATTTAAAAAATTTACTAGAGCTAATACTACTGGCGAAATATCCGTCAAGTTCAATGAAGACGAAAACTATACAATAACTAAGATTATCGAGTCAATTTATGAAAACTATAATATGAACCAGAATTATCCGACTTCTACAGATTCTGATGCCTTAGCATATAATAGCGGTGGAAAAGATTATAAGATTGACGAGAACATAATTGAAGTCCAGGTATATAAAAATAGTGAACTCGACGCGGAAGAACCAGAAGTAACATATTCTTTTTATGGTTGTAAAATAGTATCATTAGACGATATTCAGTTTTCTTATGACAGCACTGAAGCTATTACTAGAAGCGTTCACTTTACATACGACTATATGAAGTTTAAGAAAAACGAGAAGAAGGAAAGCTAATATATGGCATATATTCCGCCAGGACAATATAAGATTTTTACCAATGGTAACTTTTACCATATGGCTGATCCTCAAGCCACATGGATGTTCGATATCCAGTTCTTGAGTGATGAACCTACTGCAGATAATAATGCTTTGGCTTGTGCTGTTACTAATGGAACGTTGATTGCAACAAGCGTTACACTTCCTACATATAAGACTGATATTGTTACAAGAAAATACTTTGGTTCTGAACGTTCCTATCCGATTTTAAGAACATATGGTGGCGACTGTGATATAAATTTTGATGTCCGTGCTGAAGATGCAGAAAATAGCGATATTGATAGTATTACACAGTTGACTTCAAGATTTAGGAAGGTTGGTTCTGATATAATTGGTTATCACCCTGAATTTACAGGGCCTAAAGATAATAATTCTGTGCTTGGCAGGGTATGGCGTTTTAATAAAATACTTGTTAATATTAAAGATAAACGTGGTTTTTCACTTGACAAAAATGGTGCAAACCCTGTTCCTTTAACAACGGCACAATATGAATATAAAAATTGCGTAATTACTAATTTTGCATTTAATGAAGGTCTTGATTACGCAAGTGACTCAAAATTGACATGTAAATTGACATTCCATTATGACATATGGAGTAAATTGTTATAAATAAGATATGAATAATTATTACAGATATTATCAAAACCTTTTTGAAGATAATTCTGTTCCTGGTGATAGCTATGATATCAGGACAGATAATCTTGTATGCCCGTGTTGTGGAAAGAAACTAAATTTAGTTGATTCTACAAAACAGGAATATACTGGTGATGATATTATAAAAGTTAATGAATCAATGCTCAACGAGAATAAGTTGGCAGACTATCTTTTGACTATTATAGAGGATGAGGCTAAGTCTATATTCGAAGATGAACTTGAAACAGACGAGCCAGAAACAGATTCAATGGGCAATATAGTCAATGACTATGGCGAAAGATTTTTATACGTAACTAAGGACCTCAAGAAGATAGTAAAAATGAAGGCGAATGCAATCGCCAATATGGTTAAAACTAAGGGAATCGAAGTTTCACCGTTCTATATTGAGAACGAATTATTCCAGGCATTAAGGCTTTATGGCTTAAATTGTCAGAATAATGCATAATTTCTGGATTTTCTTATATAAATAATATAAAATAAAGGACTTATTACGATGAAAAAATACGATATTTTTGATGCGGCTAGTTGGTTATTGGATGAAACATATTCAATCTATGAAGATGCCAAGAAAGAAGCCGAAGAAACTGAAGAACAGGAAGATACTGTTGATAACGCTGATGACTCGGACTATACTTCTGAAGATGATTCTGAAGAAATCGACAATAGTGACTTAGCAGAGCCAGTCGCTGATGACGATGAAGATTCTGAAGAAGATGACGGCGAATTAACAGATCTTGATGCTGAAGAAGAAACCGAAGACGAAGATACTGAAGCCGATGATGAAAATCAGGATGTATTCTCTCGCTTAGATGTAATCGAAGACAAGATTGATGCACTTAGCGATAAAACTCCTAAGGCTGATGACGATGAAACATTCGACTTAGATCTTTCTAATCCGGTATGTCCATGTTGTGGCGCTCGTCTTAATATTGTTGACGCTGTTCCAGATACTGAAGATTTCGATCCTAAGGATTCTGATGAAGAAGCTGATATTGACGGAATTTCCGATTTACTTGATGGCGAAGGTCCTGCTGAAGAACCTGAAACCGAGGGTGAAGATATTACCGCGATGGACGATTCACTTGACAATGTAGAAGATATCGGCTACGGTTCTGGTAATGAATATGTCTCTCTTGATGACATTACCAACGAAGACGATGACGACGAAGACTAACAATTAATTCGGTCCTTTATTGATATAGAAACCAGCATTTTTAGCTGGTTTTTATTTTTAAACCAGTTTTCAATGTTATAAATATATAAATGAATAATATTATAGTAAATCCAGAAGATGATAAGCAATTAGCCCTTATGATTTGGCAAGAATTTGGTAAATATAAGCCAAGTTTACCAATGATTCGCGATAATTGCATAGAAATAAATACTGATTTACGAGATGAACTTGTAATGTCTGGTTTTCCATGTAAAACAGTTTCTGGTCTTTATAAGGTAGATACTTTTAAAGGTTGGCTTGACGAAAACGATTTTACGGAAGAAGAACTTGATTTGATTGAAAAGAAGTTCGGAGATACATATAGGGATTCATTAGAAGCATATGTAGAATCTTTACCCCAAAAAGACCAAGCATTTTATTATTACATTCCGCATGTATTTTTAAAGTGCGACAAACTTATAATTGACGCCGCGTCAGATATGTTCAATGAAATGATAAAAGGTCAAAATAAGTTTAGATATTATTCAAAGAAGATGACACCAATTTGTGGAGTATAATAATGTCATTAAGAGATTTTATAAACGAGGCTGATAAGAAAAAGAAACAGGAAGTTAAGGTTGACTTAAATACCATTCTTTCCGATGTTAGCAATATCTATAACAATGATGATGCAATGGTAAAGTTCTTGAAGAGAATTTCTCCTCCAAGTTCTGAAAAGCATCTTAAGTTTTTCTATATTGTTGATACAGACACAGAGCATGGTGAAACTTCCGTTAACTATAACGAAGATAACTCCAAGCAGCCTACAAAAGAATTCCAGCAAATTGTTGACAGAATTAAGAAGCCGAAGCCAACTGAATGGGAACAGTATTTTGATAAAGGCTTAGACAATATTAATGACGCTGCCCGTAAGTCTTATATTGAACGTTATTTTATTCCTAAAGTAAGAAATCCTGCTAGAATTACAAAAGATACTAAATATGCTGAAAAGGGTATTGTTGCATCGACAAGTCAGTATGAAACACTTGGTAAGGCAATGGTATTTTATGCAGGAAAATGTGTAAGTAGATTAACAGATACTGATACAAAGATTGACTCTGCAAAATTCCAGGAAATTTTACAGGGTGTATTTGGCGCTGCACCAGATCAAGGTCGAGAAAATGATAGCTTCTTAATGCAATTCATGACAATCGAACCTAAATTAAAAATTGACGCTGCAAAAAATGTAATCAATTCTATTAAACAGTCTGGTACAAATGATAATGGTGAACCAACAGACGAAGCCTATTCTACTAATTTAAAAGATGTTTTAGACTTCTTGTTTGAAGCTGATGAATCAGGAGACCAAAATCAAGAACAAGGTACTGGTAATTTTGTTGAATTGCCACAACGTGTTGAAGACTTCTCACAAGATATTAAAATTGCATTAAAACAAGCTAAGAACGTTGCGGAAAAATTTCCTAAGCAATATAAGCTTTGGCATGAAAAGCTTACAGCAGCATTTAATGCTGGTGTTAAAGATTATCAAGAGAAAGAAAGAAATCCAGAAACGAAAGAAATTGAAAACCCAATTACTCACAAAATTGAAAAACGCCATGGTAAAGCATGGGGTTTAGGTGGTCCTAATGCTTTTATTAGAAACAGTAAAGTATTAAGTAAACTTACTGATGATATTAAAGGTCAAAAGTGGACAATTTTTAACTGTGGTCCAAAGATTATTCTTGGCTTATTTGATGCTATGGAAAAAGGCGGAAGTTTCTATCAGGATATTTGTGATAGAATGGGTGGTGGTTTTAACCAGTTAAAGCATGCATTCAAAAATACAAGACCTGAAGATTTCGATAAACTTATTAAACAATACCGTGGCAAAGATGAAAAGGAAGCTATGGGTGCTGCTTATGCAGGTGTTGCTTGTAGTTTAAGCCAATTATATAAGTTGCTTGCTTATGGTAAGATTGGTACTATCAATACTGAAACATGCACATTCAATACAGAAAATGGTGAAAATAATATACCGTTGATTCAGGTATATGTCAATAATTTGCTGACTTCTATTAAGATGTATACTGAAGAAGAAAAGGTATACAATAAATGGCTAGAAGATTTTAGAGCTAAGCAGCAAGAGCAAATAAATGCATATGAAAAGCAATTAAATAATCAGTCTGGAAATAATCAAGAAAATAACCAGGAAAATAATCAGGAAAATAATAACCAACCACAACAGCAAAATAATTCGTATAAACCGCTTAGTTTAAAGAATTTTATCAATGAAGCTGATGTTGAAGGCGAAACAAAAAATATTGATAATGTAAAAGAAGAACTTGAAAAATTAAAAGAGAAAAATGCGAAGGCTGGTGAAATTGCAATTAACAGTTATATTGCAGTATTGGACGATTATAAAACCAGTGTCAAGACAATCCCTGATATTAAAGAAACATTTGAATACTTAAGAGATAAATTGTTCGATGAAGGTCGTGCAAAAGATACCGCGTCTCGTTTAAGTAACAAGAATAACGAGGAAGATAATAATCAACCACAGCAGCAGAATAATTCTTACAAGCCAGAATTTAAGCTTAAGATGATTGATAATAAGTTGTCATTTAATACGGATATTAAATTACATATATTTGAAGATATTCAGCCATTAGAAGATGATGATAAGAATGATGGTGATTCTTCTAATAATGGAAATAATGACAACAATAATAGCAATAGCAATAACAGCAACAATAATAGCAATAATAACAATAATAACAATAATAACAATGCAGATGAACCAAACGTAAGTGAAAATGAAGGTAATCTGGATTGGCTTGAAAATGGTGCTGGTAAGGCATTATGCAAGGTCTATGAAGTTATTAGCGAAAACGGCGATAGTTTAAATATTAATAGATTTAAAGAACTTGCGAATGTTAAAAAAGAAAAGGAAGCTAAGCAAAATTTAAAGAAAGTATTTGGTAATCTTGTAAATCTTCTTACACAGGTTAATGTAATGCCTATTAAAGATGGTATCGTAGGTATGTATAGTAATAGTGGCGAACTTGATGTAACGCCACAAAATATACCTGGCGCTATTGAAGCATATGGTAAGCAAAAGACTGAAGAACAAAAACCTGAAGAAAACAAAGAAGAAAATAAAGAAGACCAAGCTACAACAAATCATGAAGAAAATTTAAAGAAACTTCAAGAACTTACTGGTGCTAATGGTAAGCTATTTACTGAAGTTATTGCAAAGCTAAATGATGACTTGTATTCTGGTATGAATGATGAATGGTTCAATAATTATAAAGCTCTCATCGAAAAGACACATCAATATGAAGCTGAAATAATTAATGTTCTTAAAGCAGCATACGGTAATAATGAAAATATTACAAACATCGAAAATACTGTAAAGAATTCTCAATTTTTAACTGGTATTTGGACAACCGTTTCTGCGGCAAAACGTGCAATGGTTGATTTGAATAAGAGAGTTGAAGAAGACAAAAAGAAACAAGGTCAAGAAAATAATCAAAATGGACAAGCAGGTAACAAATGATTAATTTAAATGAAGAAGCACAAGTTGGCGATCACGTTATCGCTTCCATTAAGGATTTAAAGGCTAGAATCGACAAAAAGCCAATTAATTTTAATACTTTATTACCAACTGATATTAATTCTGACGTCTATGATCTTTCTAAGGCTAAAGAATTCGATGCTGCAGAAACAAAAATTGCTGAAACTGCACTTGGAACAAGAGACAGAAATAATTCAACTGGTATTTTAGGTATTGCGGCTAAAATCGCTAGTGAGAATGCTAAAGGTAAAGCGTTAAAACAGTTAAATTGTGGTAAGGCAGTCGATGTAGTTAATGGAACAATGGGCAAAGATCTAAAAACATCTGATGACCGTGATGTTTTTGCTATTGCAGCAAGTTGTGTAATTATTGCGAATGCCCTTGCAAAAGAAGGTAAAGATTTAGACGTTGATTATTCTGATAAGCAAGGTGAAGGAAAGTCAAAAGAAGAATTTTCTGATAAACAGGGTGGAGAAAAGGCAGAAGAAAAACCTAATACACAAGTAAACAGCTACCAGTTACCTAAGGTTTCTAAGGATAGTTTGATAAATGAAATCTATAGCTACATTATGTCAACCAAGTAATATAAATATATAAAAGGAAAAGATATGATACAGGAAGAATTCAATAAACTTGTAGAAAATATTGCAAAATACAACGAAGATTATAAAATCGTTGTAGAAGATGTTGACTTAGATAGTTATGATAGCGAAAGTAAGCCAAAAGATACTAGAAGCGAAATTCGAGAAGCAATTAAGCCGCAACTTGAAATTGCAACTTCTTTGATTTCTACAATTAATAGCGCTTATGAAGATAATATGGGTCAGACAAAAAGAATGAATGACGCCATTGACCAGATTCAATCTTGGGAACAAACAATTCATGGTGCATGTGAACAGATTATTAAAACTGTTGAAGCTAAAGATGGTTCTGTAGATAGACCTGAATCTATTGTTAATAACAGTGCTAAATGTTCACCTAAGGCATTCAACAAGTATATCAAGAATTATACTAGCCGTGATTATGGTGTTCTTGAACTTGCTGCAGCAGTTATCGTATTCTATAATTCCTTAGAAGGATAAAAAAATTAGATATAAAAATAAAAAACCGGTTATATAACCGGTTTATTTTTATTTAGACTTTATATAAGCAATATAATCAGACCAACGTTTCTTAATATATTCTTTCTGTGGTTCAGTTAGAACTTCATTATATCGCCTTGCTTCTCTATTACCAATCTTATATTCTTTTTTAATTGCTAAAATTAAGTCAGGATCTTCTTTACTTTCAACCTTATATGCATTATAATTAAAATAATGTTTCGTTCTTTTTACGAATTCATATAAAACTCTATAATGCTGTTCATTAGTATAAGTAATAGTTGTAAGTTCACAAAGAATCGGTAAAAGATATTCATAGCTTGACATGAATCTATTAATCATAAACTGAGAATAAGCTTTCTTATTCTCTTCTGGTAATTCATCCCAAGTATATTGTTTGTTACAAAGAAAATTCAATGTTTCAAACAGTGGATTTTTCTTTTTCTCAGCCATCTATATTTTCCTTAAATTCAATAGATACTTTATCATCGTTAATGATATTAATCTTCATTTCACGATTTGTTTTATTATCTTTAAAAATATAGTAATTTTCTGCTTGATTCAACATGGTAAAAGAAGAATCTTTTAAAAATGTGTCAACAATTCTATTCATAGTTAATCCTTTTTAAACTTACTAAGCCTAGAAATTGGCCAGTCGCCACCAACTTTTTTATCCCATTTAGTAAAGAAAACTTTACGTAAGTCGTCAAATTGTTTTGGCGGTTTACCTTGACTATAATGTTTTACTTTGATATCTATCGTTGAAACCTTATATCCACGTTCAAGAACTTGTAAAGAAATATCGGTATCATAAAAATGATAATCTTTTAAGTTTTCATCAAATCTAAGTCCTTCTTCGAAAATCCATTTCGGTAAGAACATACAGCATCCGTCAACTGTAGCGAGATAATCATGAACGCCTGGATGATCATTCATCGGATATTCTATTACTTGACATTTTTCATTTAATCCGCCTTGAATAATAGAACCACTGCCAAAATTCTGTCTGCCACCAGCGTTCAAAACACCATGCCACCAACAGCAAGTTCTATCCAGTGCAATAGTTCCAATAACGCCAGCTATACCGATGGTATGTTTCTCAAATAATTTTTCAAGCTTATAATGACATACATCATTAGGTGTGCAGATAAATGTGTCATAATGTCTAAAACAGATAACTGGATCATCTGATTTTAATATAATATTCTCAATGGCATAATTATATTTTTCTGCCATTGATACACCTTGTGAATTGTCAATATAAAAAACTTTATCAGTATCTACGGTTTTTTCTTCGATACGTTCCTTAATTGGAATTATCTCTATCATCAGATTGTCCTAAAATGTCACTAACGTTTCTAATTTCAAACTTTGTTTCAGAACCATGAGCATTATTATATTCAATAACAATTCTTTGCCCAATAGGTGAAAATAATTGTGACTTATTTGATTTAAAAATAACAAGCTTAACTAATGAAAGCGTGTATTCTAGCAAATGAAATTTTTCTTCCAACGATAAATTTTCTGGAACACTATCTACGTCAATTGGAAGCTCATTGTATTTAATTGATTTTTCTATAATTTGCTTACGTTCATCTGCAGTTACACTATTAGAAAAAACATAATATGCTAATCTGCATTTTGTTTCTTCTTTCTTAAGTCTTTTTTGAATTTCTTCAGGTGACAAGGGATTATCGCCAAATTTTTTCAAATCTGCAAAAATGCCTTCTAGCTGAGTTTCAAAAAGTTGACCGGCTTTTACGTAGCTAAGCTTGTTATCTTTAAAACATGCAGTCAAAGGAAAAACGGAACGACCTAAAAGTTCTTCTACAATTTTCTTTTCACTTTCCAGACTTACTTCAACGAAATATAAATTAGCATTGTTAATATATGCAATACTGTCTTTATACTCCTGACAAATATGACATGTATCTTCAGTAAAAACATAGATACCATGCTTATAGCCTAAAATAAATTTTTCGAATGATAATTTTTGTGAATCAAACATGTCGTTCCTTTTCCATTATTTATGCTTCGGCTTCATCTGTCGGCTGTTCTTGAGTTTCATCAAGATTTCCAGTATCTTCCGCCGGATTCAATACAGTCGGATATGTCATGACTTCTTTCTTGCCAGTCATCGGATTTACTTCCTTACGATTGACATAATATACAAGCTTCTTGATTGTGTCCTTATCAGGATCGCAAAGGAAAGAAAGTGTATATTCAGTACGCCAAGTATCGTCATTATTCTGCTTACGAACAGCAGCAATATTCAAGAACTTAACTTCAAAGCTCAACTCACTGAAATCAAGCAAGTAATGAATATTATAGTCAGAAACCGGAATATTGGTCTTGTCCCATGCATCATTAACGGCACTCTGATCAAAGACGCCATTAAAATCGATATCGCTACCGAACTGCTTAGGGAATGTTCTAATACTTGTTTCTTCAGTTACCTTAAACTGAACATTCCAGAATGAATCTTCACCACGCTTAACAAGCTTAAATGCTGTAAGTACACTATCAAATTTTATTGTATTCATATATCCTCTTAAATCTTAGCTTCATCTTCACAAGTCTTTACTTGCGGTGCTGTATAAGTTGCTGTATCGAGATTGAAAGAAAGTAA
>Ga0310696_10004386_pt1 | contig 17313 bp, 8 predicted proteins | sample AusTroGonzalo_MG_4_FD_203885 | JGI IMG/M metagenome (GOLD analysis project Ga0310696, IMG submission 203885) | Bovine rumen microbial communities from tropical cattle in Woodstock, Queensland, Australia - Gonzalo_02 (v2) (version 2) | ecosystem: Host-associated > Mammals > Digestive system >...
TCGTTAAATAAAAACGACAGGTAAGTGGGAAGGAAAAGATACATTGCCCCTGAGTCGGAGGAAATAGAAAACCGATTGAAACAAGCTCTGTTGACTGGTTCCAATCGGTTGGATGATGATTTTGTCATCAATATATCGCCCGCCACTATGGATGAAGGCAACGGAAGCGATGCTGCCTCAAGATTCTTTAGTGATTGGGCTGATGAGCAGTAGTTACTTTACGGTGAAGTCAAAGCTCTTCAGATCCTTGTCGAGTGATGACGTTCCATAGAGGATTTTGTATTGACCAGGCATGACGGAGAGTTCGTCGATGGCCTCGTCATAGTATTCGAAGGCCTCGCCGTCGAGGGCGATGGTGGCTGTCTTGGTCTCACCAGGCTTCAGGCTCAGTTTTTGGAATCCCTTCAAGGCCTTAATGGGAGCACCTTCATCGCCCAAACGCTTCACATAGACCTGTACAGTTTCGGTGCCTTCACGCTTGCCGGTATTGGTCACGGGGACGGTGACCGTCACCTTGCCGTTCTTCTTCATTGACTTGCCTGACAACTTGCCCTGACCGACGCTGAAAGTGGTATAGCTTAGACCGTAGCCGAAGGCGTACTGGGGTTGGCCAGTGAAGTAGCGATAGGTGCGGTTTTTCATTGAGTAGTCCATGAAGTCGGGCAGGTCGTCGTTCGAACGATAGAACGTGACGGGCAGTTTGCCGCCTGGATTGTAGTCGCCGAAGAGCACTTCTGCCAGAGCCTTGGCGCCACCCTGACCGGGATACCAAGCCTGCAGCAGAGCGTCGTACTGACCTTCGACCGAACCGAAGGCGATGGCTGAGCCTGAGCAGTTGACGAAGATAACAGGTTTACCGGTTTTATGCATGGCGGTGAGCAACAGCTGCTGCACCTTCGGCAGTTCGATGGTCTGCTTGTCGCCGCCCTCGCCCTCCATACGGGCAGAGATACCGCCGATGATGATAATGGCATCGGCCACGCTCATCTCCTTGGCCAGGTCGGTGAAGTCGGCCAGCTTGCGCTCGCAGATGTCGCCGCGCAGCATAGCGAAGTTGCCCGTGCCACGACGATATTCTATGCAGACATCGTATGTCTGCCCTTTAACGACATTGAACGACTTGTATTCCGCGCCACGGCGTCCGAAGCCAAAGCCACCACGACGACCGCCGCCACCCTTGTTCTCCTCGACGACTTCACCGTTGATTTTCAGGATGTAGCCATTGTCGGTGGAGAGCGTGTACTTCATCTCACCGGTAAACGTAGCCGTGTACTTACCGCTGATGCGGACGGCAAGATTATCGTTGTTGATGCCCTCGGCAAAGCCCCAGGCACCGAAAGTCGAGAAGTTCAGCTCGTTGTAGTAGCCGGATTTGTCGGGATTTTCGAAGTTGGTGTCCCTGTTGTTCCAGAACTCAACGAGTACGCCCTTACCGTCGTTAAACTCTTGTAGGTGATGGACAGTGGTGTATTCGTCGTTCAGTTCACAAGCCTTCTGGTAGAGAATCTTGGTATTGGGCAGAGCAGCCTTGATACCCTCGAGCAGCGAGTGCTGGTGCTCCTTGGTGGGCGTACCTCCGTAATTACCATTTAGCAGTTCCACGTCATCAGCATTAGGACCGAGAACGGCCAGCGTCTTGATGTTCTTTGAAAGTGGTAGTACGGCTTTGTTGTTCTCCAACAGCACCATCGACTCGCGGGCAGCCTGAGTAGCCAACTGGTCATGCTTCTCGCTGCTGATGACATCGGGACCAAGTTTGGCCCAGGGCAGCATGTCGGCAGGGTCGAACATACCTAATTCAAAACGACCCGTCAGTGTGCGGCGCAGATGGCCATCGAGATCAGTCTCCTTGATGAGGCCCTGCTTCAGACCATCGGCCAGGTTCATAAAGACCTTGCCACACTCCAGGTCAGTACCGTTGAGTACGGCGTCGACAGAAGCTGACAGCGGATCCTTATGGGTCTCATGCTGACCACGGTTGAAGAAGTTGTTGATGGCGTCGCAGTCGGTGACCACCAAACCGTCATAGCCCCATTTGTTGCGCAGAATGTCGATGAGCAGGCGGTCGCTGGTGCAGCATGGTTTTCCTTCGAAGCGCTGGTAAGCACACATCACTTCGCGCACGTTACCTTTCTTTACCAAAGTCTTGAATGCCGGCAGGTAGGTTTCCCACAGGTCGCGGTTCGTCGGCTCTACGTTCATTGAATGGCGCAGAGGCTCTGGACCACTGTGTACGGCGTAGTGCTTAGCACAGGCGTGGGTTTTCAGGTAGTGTGAGTCGTTGCCCTGCATGCCGAGGACGGTCTGCAGTCCGAGAATAGCGTTCATATACGGATCTTCGCCGCAGGTCTCCTGTCCGCGTCCCCACCGTGGGTCACGGAAGATGTTCACGTTCGGACACCAGAATGTCAGTTCCGGGTTGCCGGGGTAGTAGGTGACGCCCTGCGGCACATTGAACTGATTATGGTCGGAGCGGTTCCAGTTGGCACGAGCCTCGTCGCTGACCTGCGAGAAGACGTCATATACCAACTGCGCATTAAAAGCTGCTGCCATACCGATAGGCTGGGGATAGACGGTGTAACCGCCTTGACGTACACCGTGACAGGCCTCGCTCCACCAGTTGTAGCTGGGTATGCCGAGACGGTCTACCGAGGCCGACTTGTTCATCATCAGTCCGACCTTCTCGTCGGGTTTCAACATGCCAAGCAGGTTTTCTACACGGTCTGCGGTAGGCATCTTCGGATCCTGCCAGGGATACTTGTTTTGGGCCGACGCGCTGGTCAAGGCCATCATGGCGGTCAGAGCCGCCAGCATTGTCTTTTTCATCATTGAATGTTGAGTGTTTATTGTTTAGTGTTGATTAAAAACCGCCACCAGGGAAGCCACCACCGCCTTGCGGAAACTGACCGCCACCGAAGCCACCGCCTGGACGACCGCCTCCGAAGCCACCGCCACCAGGACGGCCGCCGCCAAAGCCACCGCCACCACCGAAGCCCGGGAATTGCGGGTCGGGTTGTTTCTTTATGTCAAGCAGCAGCTTTACCAATGCACGACGACGCTGTGTCCATGTGGGATAGTCGTCGGCCTTGAGGGTGTTGATGCGGAATCCAGGCATCTGCATACCGCCGCCTCCGCCACCACCCATGAACTCCATCGAGCTAGTGGTAATGATACAAGGCTTGGCCTTGCCGTCGGCAATGAGCCGGTCGGTGATGGCGTCGGCACCGCCTAACTTAAACCAACTTTCCATCGTATCGCCCTCGCCGGGAACCAGTTGGATGAAGACGGGCATAGTACGTCCCTGCTGTGGCATGGGCGAAGTGTACCAAGCCTCCTGGCGTTCCAAGTCATAGCCGATGCGGCCATGCTCGATGTCACCCTGTGAGGCAAAGTTAAAGGGCGAACGTGGATTGTCGGCCACACTATATTTGAAACCGCGGTCGGGTGAGAGGTACATATTGCTTGGGTCAGCTACGGGAGTGCCATCAACGATAAAGCAGTATTTGAACGTCTCAAAGAGATACTCATGTAAGGTTGCTGACCATACACCGTCGGAGTCGCGAACCATCGCCATGTTCATAGGTAGCATTTCACATTCCAATTCCACTTGCTTGGCCTCGGGAGCCTTGATGCGGAAGGTGATACCCTCTTCGGAATACTCAGGTGAGACGATAGGACGCGGGAACAGACGGGCCATGACGCCAGCCGTGAACTGCTGCTCCTGACCGGTTTTGGCAGGTGCAGGCTTGCCTTCCTTCATGGCTGCCTCGGCGGCCTTCTTGTTGAACAGCAGTGGCAGTGTCTTGTATAGGAAATACTTGGCGTTCATCCAGGTATGGCCGAACTTGTCGGTGGTAAATTCCTTGACGCTCTTAATGCCCTTCGTATCAAGAAATTCCATGTAGTCGCGGGCATTGCCGTAGAGGAAGTCATCGGTTCCTACGCCGAGCCAGAAGAGGTGAATCTTCTTGTTCGTGGCATCGGCATTGTCGTAGACGTTGGGAAGGGTCGTCGATGTGAACGAACTGTAGCTGCAGAGATACGAGAACTTGTCGAGGTTTGTCAAACCGATAGCAAGTGCCTGATTGCCACCACGCGAGAAACCGCCGATGGCACGGTTGTCAGCATTGTTCGTCGTGCGATAGTTCTTCTCGATGTAGGGCATCAGGTCATTGATGAGGTCCTTGCTAAAGACGTCGCCGCCGAACTGCATTTGGGGAGCACCGTCACCAGCGGGCTTGGCGGGCAGGAGTTTCGTCGGGTTTCCGTAGGGCAGCACAACAATCATCTCCTTGGCCTGCTTGTCGGCGATGAGGTTGTCGAGGATATAGTTTACGCGGCCTACCTTGTAATACACCTCCTCGGTGTCAGTGGTGCCGCTGATGAGGTAGAACACAGGGTACTTCTTCTGGTCGCCCATGTTAAACTGCATGCCGCCTCCCATCATGTTGTTGTAGCTGGGCGGCAGGTAGACAACGGCAGTGTTGGTTCCACCAAGACTTTTGGAGTAGTAGTGGATGTATTCTATACGGCCATGGGGCACGTCCTTAATGTCATGGGGAAGTGAACCGTCCTTCGACTTGATTTCAAGCAGACTGTTTTTGAACCCTTCATTGGGGAAATACTGCGGGTTCTCTGGATCCATGATGCTTACACCGTCGACGATATAGCAGTAGGGGTACATATCGGGGGCTACTGGAGATTTCAAATCCCCTTTAACACCGAGGGTGACCGTCCACAGTCCGTCGGTACCACGTTTCATCTCGTGGCGTCCGGCAAACTGCACATCAACCATGACCGTGCGGGCTGAATCGTTCTTATATTGGAACGTCACAGTCCCATCGTCATTGCAGCGTGGCTGTGCACTTGCACTGATAGCGCACAACATTGTCATCAGACAAATAGATAGTTTCTTCATAGTCAAACGTTTTTAGTTGATAATATTTGCAGCAAAAGTAGTGAAAAAAGTTCAATGTTATACATTTCTTTAATGTTTTTTTGTTTTATAAGCGTGTTTTGGGACATGAGAAAAACAATGTGAAACATTTGGAAGGTGTCTGGCGTTGTTTTCTTTTGTAACTTTGTACCCTGTAAAACCTATGATATGAAGAAGAAATTATTTTTGTTGACGATGGTGTTGTTGTCGGGTTTGAATTTGCATGCTCTGACAATGCCCTTTAGAAAAGGTAAGCTAACGGTGACGAAGGTTGCCCGTAATGCTGTCCGAGTACAATATGCCGAAGGTGAAGTGAAGAATGATCTGCCCGATTGGCTCTATGTGAAGCATGGTGAGGTGGATACGAAAGACGTGAAGGTCGAGGTTGACGCCCGTCGACAATTGCTGACGATTAAAGACCGAAAGGGTAGGGTGGTCTTCTCTGCCACGCGCCACCAGATGAATGGTAGTGAGGCTACGTTGGCCTTCACCTCGCCTAAGGATGAGTTTCTCTTCGGATTAGGACAATTTCAGGATGGTTATTCCAATGTTCGCGGACTCAGTCGCCGACTGACGCAGGTGAACACCCAAATAAGTCTGCCCATGCTTCTGTCGAGCAAGGGCTATGGTGTCCTTTGGAATAATTATGGGCTTGTCGACTATAACCCTTGTGACCGCAGTGTTGCATTGACTCGTCTTGAGGGTCAAGGGGCAAGTGAGGTGGTAAACGTCACTACGACCGAGGGCGGCCGTCAGGAGGTGCGTCAACGCAATCTCTATGAAGCTTCTTTTGATGTGGCTGAGGCTGGTGACTATTCGCTGCTTCTGGATGTAGGCCAGAAAATGGCACGCCGTCATAATCTCCTCATCGACGGTAAGCCCGTCATTGACATGCAGAATATGTGGTTGCCCCCTACAACGTCAGCCATTGTGAAGCTGGCGGCAGGCCAGCATAAGGTAACTGCAGAACTGTCGAGAGGCGACAATCCTGTGCTCTATTTCAAAAAGATCAGCGACGAGACGGTGTTCCGTTCGCCTGTTGCTACTCAGGTTGACTATACCGTGTTCGTCGGTTCTGCTGACGAGGTCATTGCTACATATCGTGAACTGACAGGCCCTTCTCCGTTGATGCCCAGTTGGGCGTTAGGCTATATCCACTGTCGTGAGCGTTTCCACTCATCACAGGAAATACTTGAGACAGCTAATCGTTTCAAGAAAGAACAGATGCCTGTCGATGTGCTGGTACAGGACTGGCAGTACTGGGGCAAGTATGGTTGGAACTCCATGCGTTTCGATGAGGAGCATTATCCCGACCCCAAGGCTTTGACAGATAGTCTGCACCACATGGGCATCAAGTTGATGGTCTCTGTATGGTCGAAGATTGACAAGAACTCTGAAGTGGGCCATGAGATGGTTGCCAAGAACTACTATATTCCCGGCACTGATTGGATAGACTTCTTTAATCCTGATGCTGCTACCGCCTATTGGCGTAATTTTAGTGAGCGTCTTGTTCCGTTAGGTATCGATGCTTGGTGGCAGGATGCTACTGAGCCTGAGAACGATGACCTTGTAGGCCGTCGTGTCAACAATGGCAAGTGGACAGGCGAACAGGTTCGTAACGTCTATCCCCTGCTGGTCAACAAGACGGTTTATGAAGGGTTGAGTCAGACCCCCTCTGGCTCCCCCTGGTTAGGGGGAGAACAAAGCACCTCCCCTAAACAGGGGAGGACGGGAGGGGTCTTCATCCTCACCCGCTGTGGATTCCCCGGTATCCAACGTTACGGCTCAGCCCTGTGGAGTGGTGACGTAGGTAACGACTGGGAGACTTTCCGCCGTCAGATTGTTGCCGGACTGGGCGTGCAGGCAGCGGGTATTCCTTGGTGGACCTATGATGCAGGCGGTTTCTTCCGTCCTGGCGACCAGTACACCAATCAGGATTATATCGAGCGGATGCTGCGTTGGATAGAGACTTCGGTCTATCTGCCGCTGATGCGTGTCCACGGCTATATGAGCAATACCGAGCCTTGGAACTACGGTCCTGAGGCGCAGCAGATTATCACCGAGTGTCTAAAAGAGCGTTACCGTCTGAAACCTTATATCGAGGAGTGTGCTGAGCGCATTGCCAAGGAGGGTTATACACTCATGCGTCCGTTGGTTTTCGACTTTGCCGACGACCCTGTTGCCTTGCAGCAGAAGTATGAGTATATGTTCGGCCCTAAGTTACTTGTCAGTCCTGTGACAGAGGCTGGTGTGAAGGAGTGGAAAACCTATTTGCCAAAGAACAAGGGAGGTTGGGAGGATTACCGCACTGGCCAGCATTATGACGGTGGACAGACGGTCACTACGGCTGTCGACAAAGCACATATTCCAGTATTTGTGAAAAAGTAAATAAATGAAGAAATATCTTTATATCGTTGTATGGCTCGTTGCGTTGGCTGTTTTAGCCGGAGTCTTACTCTTTTATGAAGGTCATCTGCTATGGAAGATACAGGAGATGAACCTGTTCTTAAGTACGTCGCTGTTCTTTAAAGAACTGACGCTGGTGCCGGGTGGCCTGCTCAGTTGGGTTAGCACCTTCTTTGTTCAGTTCCTTTATTGGCCATGGATAGGTGCATTGTTGCTCTGTGGATGGTGGTGGCTGATGATGTGGCTTGTCAAACGGACGTTCCGCGTCCCCGGCCAATGGGCCAGTCTGATGCTTATTCCCGTTGCCCTGCTATTGTTGGCTATTGTAGATCAGGGCTATTGGATTTACGTACTGAAACTACCAGGTCATTTCTTTATGGCCACCATTGGCACAACGGCTGTAGCAGCATTGTTGTTGGTATATCGTCTGTTACCTTCAAAATATTATCTGCGTACGATATTCGTTTTTCTTACCTGTGCCATCGGCTATCCGTTGATGGGTATCTATGGCCTTGCCGTCACTTTGCTGATGGCTGTCTGGTCGTGGCGGCTGAAGGAGCATACGTTGGTTGATACGGTGGTAGCTCTCCTGAGTGTTGTTGCCGTACCGCTGTTCTGCTACCGTTTTATTTACTACCAGACGAACTTGGCGAATATCTATTACGCCGGATTGCCTCTTTTTTATGTCACAGAAGAATATCACGCCTATTATGTTCCTTATTATTTGTTGGCATTGTTCTTTGTAGCGCTTGCTTTAGTTCCCTTGAAACCGACTGTCAAGCCCCTGAAACCAGTCATTGCTCAGGTTGTCTTTTTGGTTGCTGTGGCATTCGGTGTGTTCCATTTTTGGTTCAAGGACGAGAACTTCCACCGCGAACTGGCCATGCAGCATCATATAGAGAAACTTGCCTGGGAAGATGTGCTGCAAGAGGCAGCCCGTCAGCAGGATGAGCCTACCCGTGCCATTGTGATGATGAAGAATCTTGCCTTGGGACGCCTCGGCCGTCAGGGTAGTGAGATGTATTTGTATAAGAACGGCTCCAAACCATATAATGCGCCCTATGGTATGCGCACCATGTTGGAAATAGGCCCCCTCGCCTATTACCAGTACGGAATGTTGAACTATAGTGTCCGTCTCAGTACTGAGATGGGCGTCGAGTTCGGTTGGCGGGCCGAACACTTGAAGACGCTGGCTAAGTGTGCCATCCTGAATGGAGAGAAAGCTTCTGCCCGTAAGTATTTGGGACTGTTAGACCACACACTGTGTTTCAAGGACTGGGCTGAACAGAATAGAAAACTTATTGGTGATACGGCGGCTTTAGCCCGTCATCCGGAGTATGGGCCTGTCCGCCTGATGATGCACTACGATAATGACTTGAATGCTGACGAGGGAAATGTGGAGCGTTTCCTGATGAACCAGTTGGCCAGTAGTACCTATGCTGGTAACCCGCTATTCATGGAACAGACACTCTTGGCCTCACTCTGGACTCGTAATGCCAAGCAGTTCTGGTATCATTTCTATGACTATGTCAACCAGCATCCAGACGATGACATACCTGTCTATTATCAGGAGGCTGCCTATCTCTTTGGCTATCTGGAACATCGTCCGAATCTCGATAAGATGCCTTTCGCCGCTGGCGTGAAGGACTCCTTCCAACGTTTTATGGAGGCAGCTTCGCGTTATAATGATGCAGACATTGAGGTGGCCCGACAGGGATTGTATCCCTTCTTTGGTCAGACCTATTATTACGAATATTATGTGATGGACCATCTGCCGGAATATTGAGAAGTGAAAAGTGAGAAGTGAAAAGTGAGAAGTGAAAAGTGAGAAGTGAGAAGTGAAGAGTGAAAAGTATATGAAACATCTGTTATTTATTGTTTTTGGTTGCTGTCTGGTGATTGCCTGCGGCCCGTCGGTTCCTGACACATTTACCGATAGCGACCGTCTGCCAAAGATTTACCCTGACTATGTGGAAGTCACCATACCTGTGAACATTGCCCCGCTGACCTTTCAACTCGATGAACAGGCTGATGAGATGGTGGCCTGTTATTCTGTAGGTGATGAGGAAATCATCTGTGCTGGGAAAATGCAACCGTCGCAAAGTGAATGGCGCTCGTTAGTGACGAAAGCTGACACCATCCAAGTCGATGTCTACGCCCGCAATGCTGACCAGTGGACGCACTACAAACCGTTTAATATCTATGTGTCAGGCGATAGCATTGACCCTTATCTGAGTTACCGCCTTATTCCGCCTTCTTTCGTCAGTTACGAGGCGCTGACCATCAGCCAGCGCTGTCTGGAGAACTACGACGAGAGCGTCATCTACGACAATATGCTCTGTGGCTTCGAGAAGGAGGGACAGTGCATCAACTGCCACCATTATCAGCAGTGGAACCCGGAGCGTATGCAGTTTCATGCCCGTCAGAAGAGCGGTGGTACCGTCATTGCCTATGACGGCAAGTTGAAGAAGGTGAACATGCGTAATGACTCCATCCTGTCGGCAGGTGTCTATCCCGCTTGGCATCCTTGGTTGAACCTCATCGTCTACTCCACAGACAAAACTCATCAGAATTTTCATACGGTTCATCCGGACAAGGTTGAGGTCTATGACTTAGAGAGCGACATCATTGCCTACGATGTGGAGCGGGATGAGGTGACCAATCTGGAGAACGACACCACAGAGTTTGAGGTATTCCCGGCCTGGGCTCCCGACGGACGGACGCTCTATTACTGCAGTGCCCATTTCAACCGTGATACCACTTTGACGAGAACCCGTGACGTCATTAACCACTATGACCAACTCAAGTATAACCTCTATAAGAAGAACTTCGATCCCGATAGCCGGCAGTTCGGCCCTCGTGAGTTGGTATTCTCTGCCGACAGTCTGAATCAGAGTGCCGTCCTGCCCCGCATCTCGCCCGATGGCCGTTTCCTGATCTTCACGATGGCGAAATACGGTTATTTCCACATTTGGCACCACGATGCCGACCTTTGGATGTTGGATTTGGAGCGGGATGTCGTTGGCCCGTTGTATGAGGCTAACTCACGCGATACTGAGAGCTATCATACTTGGTCGTCGAACGGCCGCTGGCTGGTCTTCAGCAGTCGCCGTGACGATGGCACCTACACCCGTCCGTTCTTTGCCCATATCGATAAGGACGGTCGTTGCAGTCGTCCTTTCGAGTTGCCGCAGGCTAATCCCGACTACCACCGTCAGTTCCTCCGTTGCTACAATATCCCAGAGTTCATGCGCGGACCGGTCACCATCGCTCCCCAGACTTTTGCCGATTTACTGAAGGGTGAAGGTGAACCCGTGAAATACGTGAGCGGCCTGCAGCCGAGTGAGAAGTGAAGAGTGAGAAGTGAAGAGTGAGAAGTGAAGAGTGAGAAGTGAAGAGTGAAAAGTGAAGAGTGAAAAGTGAAGAGTGAAAAGTGAGTAGAAGGACATGAAGAAGTTATTTTCCTATATTGTCTTGTGGATCCTTGTGCTGGTTGCCATCGGCACTGCCTTGTTGTATGTTGAGTCCGACCTGCTGTGGAAGGTTCAACAATATAACCTTTTTCTCTATTCGTCGTTGTTTTTCAAGCAGACGATGATTGTGCCGGGCGGCATGCTTTCTTATCTGGGGGCGTTCTTCACGCAGTTCTTCTACTATCCCTCGCTGGGTGTCGTCATGCTGTGTGGCTGGTGGCTGTTACTGATGTGGCTGACGAAGCGCACCTTTCGCATCAGTGATGGGTGGTGTATCGTGCCATTGATTCCCATTGCCATCTTATTGACAGCCAACACCGAACTGGGCTACTGGGTCTATTTTATGAAACTGCGGGGTTACTTCTTCGTGCCCACCATCGGTACGACGGTTGCCGTAGCCCTGCTGTGGGCTTACCGTAAGCTGACGGCTACCAACCTCTGGTTGCGTGTGTTTTACATCGTAATGGTCATTGTGATTGGTTATCCGCTGATGGGAGTCTATGCCTTGGCGGCAGTTCTCCTGATGGCTGTTTGGACGTGGCGGCTCACCGACAAGTATGGACAATGCGCTATTATCAGCGGTGCCACGTTACTGGCTTTGTTGGCAATTCCTCTGTTTTACTATCGTTTCGTATATTATCAGACCAACCTTATTAATATTTACCGCCCGGCTGTGCCCGAGTTCACCATCATTGACAGCTATCCCGACTACAAGATTCCCTATTATCTGTTAGTCGTCTGCTTCCTGGTCTTTGTCGTTGCCTACAAGAAGAACGTCAAGAAGAAAGACCGAAAACCTCTCTTGCGTTGGGCTGTGCAAGGAGCATTGCTGGCCGCGCTGGTCTATGGCGTCTGGCACTATTGGTATAAAGACGATAACTTCCACCACGAGTTGAGGATGCAACGTTGTATGGAACAGGCCGACTGGGAGGGGATTCTGACGGAGGGCACAAAACAGCAGTCGGAACCTACACGGGCCATTGTCATGATGCACAATCTGGCTCTTAGCCGTCTGGGACGCCAGTGCGATGAGATGTACAATTTCCGAAGAGGATCAAAACGCAGTAACTCACCGCTTCCCGTTTATATGTATAATACAGCTGGTCTGCAGATATATTACCAATATGGTGTGCTGAACGAAAGCCACCGATTATGTATGGAGAATGGTGTGAACTACGGATGGAACGTAGAACTATTGCAGTATCTGACTCGTTGTGCCCTGCTTGGCGGCGAGAAACAGGTGGTAAGGAAATACCTGACCATCCTGCGGCAGACGCAGTTCTTCGGTTCGTGGGCCGACCACATAGAGCAGCTACTCAATAATCCCGAGCAGTTGGCACAGGATCCGGAGACCGGCCCCGTCACCCATATGCTACACTACGTCGACCATAAGGGTTCCGACAACGGTTATGTGGAGAAAACCCTGATGACTATGTTGTCGAAGACAGACTCCGATGACCCCTATTTCCAAGAGCAGGCTGTGCTGGGTGCGCTGTGGACTCGGAATCCCGATGACTTCTGGCCACGTATGTCCCGCTATGCTGAGTTGCACCCCGAGGGCGTCCCCCGTATCTTTATGGAAGCAGCTTGCCTCTTTGGTCATATGCAGAATCTGGACTTCATCAAGGACATGCCTAATCAGGATATCCTGAGGAGCTTCAACGATTTCATGCAGCAGTTGGAACAAAACAAAGACAGGTCGCTCACCGAGATACGTAAAATACTCTATCCCCAATTCGGCAATACCTATTATTTTGAATATTTCTTCTTGAAGGACATCACCTATTTCTGATATGAAGCATCTGTTTTCCATCATAGTTATCGCAGCCCTGCTGATGGCATGCGGCAACCAACTGCCTACATCATTCAGTGAGTCAAAGTCGCTGCCCTCTATCTATCCCGACTATATCGGGGTTACCATTCCCGTAAACATAACGCCGCTGACATTCCAGATGGAAACGGCTTCGGAGGAGATGGCCGTCCGTTTCTCTTGTGGCAACGATGAGTTGATATGCAGTGGTGCCAAAGTTCAGCCCGATCCCGATGATTGGAAACAACTTGTCAAGGCTGCACAGGGAAAGACTATCAAGGTGGAAGTCTACAAGCGCAATAATGGGCAGTGGACGCGTTTCAAGCCCTTCGATATCCACGTCTCTTCCGATTCCATCGACTCTTATATCAGTTACCGACTGATAGCACCATCATACGTCACCTATGACGACCTGACCATCAACCAGCGTTGTTTGGAAAACTATGACGAGAGCGTCGTCTACGACAATCTGCTATGTACTGAAGGCTCTAATGGTCAGTGTATCAACTGCCACAACTACCAACAGTGGAATCCTGACCGCATGCAGTTCCACGCCCGTCAGCACATGGGTGGCACCATCGTGGCCTACGACGGACAGCTGAAGAAGGTGAATATGAAGACCGACTCCATTCTCTCGGCTGGTGTCTATCCTACGTGGCACCCTTGGCTGAAACTTATCGTCTATTCCACTAACCTCACCCATCAGACGTTCCACACCGTCAATCCCAATAAGATAGAGGTATTTGACACGCAGAGTGACCTAATAGCCTATGATGTGGAGAGAAACGAGGTAACCAATATCGAACGCAGTTCTGACGAGCTGGAGGTTTTTCCCCATTGGGCACCAGATGGTCGTACGCTCTACTTCTGTAGCGCCCACTTCGAATATAAGGATACCATCGATCAAGGTCTTGAATTCATGAGTCGGGCAGAAGAGGTGAAATACAACATTTACAAAAAGAGCTTCGACCCCGACACTCGCCAGTTTGGTCCGCGTGAGTTGGTCTTTGATGCTGTAGCGATGGACAAGAGCGCAACCTTGCCTCGTGTTTCACCCGACGGCCGCTTTCTCATGTTTGCCCTTGCAGAATACGGTGTGTTCCATATCTGGCATCGCGATGCTGACCTGTGGATGCTCGATCTTACTCAAGGAAATGAGGCGCGTCCTATGTCTGAGTTGAATAGCAAAGATGTTGAAAGCTACCACTCTTGGTCGTCAAATGGCCGTTGGGTTGTGTTCAGTACTCGCAGATATGACGGCAACTTCACCCGTCCTTTTTTTGCCCATATCGATAAGGACGGTCACGGTTCCAAGCCTTTTGAACTGCCGCAGGCTAATCCAGACTACCACCGTCAGTTCATGCGCAGCTACAACATTCCAGAATTCATGCGCGGCCCGGTCACCATCGCCCCGCAGACCTTTGCCGATGTTTTGAAAGGTGAGGGTGAACCCGTGAAATACGTGAGCGGCCTGCGGCCTAGTGGGAAGTGAAAAGTGAGAAGTGAAAAGTGAGAAGTGAAAAGTGAGAAGTGAATAATTTAAAATAAAGATAAGATGATGAAACGTTTACTTTTTGTTGCGGTGCTGTTGGCCACCCGACTCCTTGGAGCGAATGCCGACGTTGATCCAAACTTCTACATCTACATCTGTTTCGGACAGTCGAATATGGAGGGAAATGCACAGCCGGAGAGCATCGACAAGACAGCCTCCACCATCGACAACCGTTTCCGGCTGTTGGCTACCTGTAACTTCAGCAGCCCCTCGCGCAAGATGGGCAACTGGTATAAGGCCACGCCCCCGCTGGTCAGTCCTAACGGCGGCCTCGGCCCTACCGACTACTTCGGACGTATGATGTGTGAGAACCTGCCTCAGGAGGTGCGCATCGGTGTCATCCCCGTGGCTATGGGCGGCTCCCCTATCGAGATGTTCGACAAGGACAAGTACCAGCAGAAGATGAAGGACAATCCTAATGAGTGGTGGGCACAGTTGGCTCGTAACCACTATGGCGGCAACCCCTACGGACGCATCATCGAGATGGCCAAGAAGGCTCAGGAGGTGGGCGTTATCAAGGGTATTCTGCTGCATCAGGGCTGTTCGAACAACGGTGACCCCAACTGGCCTAATATGGTGAAGAAGATTTATAACGATATGTTGACCGACCTCGGCCTCGGTGCCGATAGTGTGCCCCTGTTCGTCGGCGAGACACTGCGCCAGGACCAGGGTGGCTCCTGTTACGCCCATAACACTCAGGTGGCCCGCATGCCAGAGGTCGTCAAGGGCAGTCGTGTCATCAGTTCTGAAGGCTGTCCCGGTAACGGTTCCGACCCCTGGCACTTCAACGCCCTCGGCTATCGCATCATGGGTAGCCGCTACGCCGCTGAAGGTCTCTACACCCTGGGCAAGCAGTATCCCTACTTCTCGTTCCACAACTACGACCTCGTCGCCAACAAGAACTGCACCTTCGCCGAGAAGACACGTACCCTCACGGTGAAATCTACAGGTACCGGTGTCGCCACCTGGACATACCCCAACTTCGCCGACTGGTCAGGCTACAAATACCTCATCGTCAAGCTGAAAGAGCCGCAGGCCATCGGTGCCGAGATATTTCTCTATGGTCAGAAAAAGAACGTGTCCTATCGCGATACCATCAACGACCGCACCTTCGTCGTCATCGACCTTCACAACCTGAAGTACAACAAGACGGTGATGGACCCCTCGAAGGTCTATAAGATGGCCTTCCGCGCTCCCAAGGCCGGCAAGATGGTCATCGACGACGTCTACCTCACCAACGACGATTCCGAAGTCGCCGCCATCCGCAGCGTTGACACCAAGGACACCCCCTTCCGCGCTCCGCTCTATTCGCTCGACGGACGACTGGCTGACCCCGAAGCGCTGAAACCGGGAATCTATATCCGGGACGGTAAGAAGATCGTTGTAAGATAAACATAGAAAGAAGGTGGTCGTCTATTTGACAACCACCTTCTTTCCGTTTTGGATGTATATGCCCCGTCGGGGAGTGCGGTTATTCATACGTTGACCTGTGAGGTCGTAAGTCGCTGCTGCTGCCGGTTGGGGGGTAGCCTGTACAGTGCTGATGGCTTCGGGGACATCGTGCATGAACTGCCAGGCGTCGAGGTAGGCGTTGGTGGCGCTGGTGCAGACGATGTACATGGTCTTGACGCCAGTGAAGGTGGCAGGGTCAAGTTCGACGGTAAAGTCCTTGTAGGCGGTCGACGCGAAGTCGATGGTGGCGGCGGGCTGAGCCGTCTTACTACCCAGACGTATCTCAATGGTTCCTGTTCCCTTGGCGCGGAGCATCAGCGCTGCGGCTCCCTCGGTGCCGAAGTCCACCTTGCGCAGTTGCGTCCAGGATCCGGCTTTCATCTTCACCTGCAGGTTTCGTGAGGCGTCGTTGCCGAGGGTATTGATACCAGTGTTTTTACTGATATTTGTAAAGTCCTCGTAACTCACACCGCCGCAGGTGGCCATCGTTTCGGCCTCTTGCAGCTGATAGGGGTCCAGATTCTTGATGGAGGCGACGCCGCCATTGTTCAGCGTGACCTTGCTGATTTTCTGTGTCTTCTCGTTCACCGTTGCCTTGTTCACGCAGATGGAGCGGTAGCCCGATGCGCTGCCGTCAACGGCATTCTTGTTCTTCATGCCCTGCAGGAGTGCGCCTGAGTGGTAGATGTGGTAGTAGTTGCCCTGGAACTTATGCAGGTGCGAGTGGTTGTTGGGCGACGTGCCGGGGTGGGGTCCGTAGTCGCCCATGTAAACCCACGAGTTGGGATCCATGGGGTTGTCGCTGACCATGTAGCACATGGTGCAGGCGCCGGGTGCGCCGACGCTGATGCCCTGCTCCTTCTGGTATTTGCTCCAGTCGTTGCGGCCCTTCCACGACGAGCAGTAGGTATAGACGAACTTGCCGTCCATGATGTTCAGTTCGCTGGCCTCGAAGTGGTAGGGTGCCGGTATCTTGACGGCGCTGCCTGAGATGGCTGTCATCGATGTCTGCAGCTTGGCGAATCGGGCGTTGTTGGGCTGCAGGTCGCTGCCTTGGTTGTTCGGGTCGCCGCCGCCGAAGCCAATCCAGGCGGTGCCGGTGCTATCGATGACCACGCCCGGGTCGAACACCCAGTTGCAGGGACTGACGCCCGACGAGCTGCCGGTAATCATGGGGTTGGAGCGTGGCGAGTTGAACGGTCCGACGGGCGAGACGGTGCTTTTCAGTACGCCGACGCTTCCGCCGCCGTTGGCGAAATAGACGAAGAACTCGTTCTTGCCGGCCGCCGTCGTGCGCCACACGGCCGACGGAGCCCATGAGTTAGAAAACTGCCATCCCCACGACGAGCAGAGCTTGCCCACGTCGATGGTGCCGTGGAACGTCCAGTTCACCATGTCGTCGGTCGAGAGGACGACGAGCGACTTGATGGCACCGTAGCCGTTGTCACCTTTCTTATTATTTGCCTTGAACTGCTGGTGGTCGTTCGACCCATAGACGTAGAGACGGCCGTTGTAGTCGATGGCCGTCGGGTCGGCACAGAACACGCTGGCGCTGATGGGGTTGCCGTTGCTGGTGCTCTTGTATTCGGTGGCCAGCGTCTGGGCGTGGGATTGCAGGCTTGCTGCCACGATAGCGGCAGTGGCAAAGATTTTCTTACACATGAGTTTCAGGTTTATAATTTGG